>Ga0208905_1000165_pt1 | contig 32569 bp, 36 predicted proteins | sample AntAceMetag02UKS_FD_184776 | JGI IMG/M metagenome (GOLD analysis project Ga0208905, IMG submission 184776) | Saline lake microbial communities from Ace Lake, Antarctica - Antarctic Ace Lake Metagenome 02UKS (SPAdes) (version 2) | ecosystem: Environmental > Aquatic > Non-marine Saline and... | reverse complement strand
TAATTTAATGGTAACAATTTCTGGTAGTAGTGGTAGTTTACCTTCTGGGACTTCAGGAGATATATTAATATATGGTACTACATGGGAAGTATTGAATAAAGGTACTGCAGATCAAGTATTAACAATGAACTCAGGTGGGTTATTGCCAGAATGGAAAGCCGATGGTTCATCCACTGCTCTACATAATGACTTAGGTTCTATTGATGGTGGTGAAGCTGGATATTATGGTCATTTAACAGCTGCTGAAATGGCAGTAGTTGATAATACATCTAATGCAAATACTGGTGATGAGACAGTAACAACAATTAAAACTAAATTAGGTGCTGCTTCAACTTCTACTGATGGATATTTAACTTCTACTAATTGGAATACATTCAATGGTAAAGTTGATAATCCAATGACAACTCAAGGTGATGTAATTTATGGTGGTACAAGTGGTGCCCAAACTAGATTAGCAAAAGGTACAGCAACTCAAGTATTAACAATGAATGCAGGTGCAACTGCCCCAGAATGGGCTGCTGCAAGTGGTGGATTTGAAAATCCTATGACAACTGCTGGTGATGTTATACTTGGTGGTACAAGTGGTGCTGCTGGTAGATTAGCAATAGGTGCAGCAACTCAAGTATTAACATCAGATGGTACAACTGCATCATGGGCTGCTGCAAGTGGCGGATTTGATAATCCAATGACAACTGCTGGTGATATTATACTTGGTGGTACAAGTGGTGCTGCTGGTAGATTAGCAATAGGTGCAAGTACTTATGTATTAACATCAAATGGTACAACTGCATCATGGGCGGCGGCTGGTGGCGGTAGTGTTTCACAAACTGAAGTAGTTGAGTTTCCAGCTGGGAGTTTTGATTATCCAAACGGTGCAACTCATGAAATAGCTCCATTGGATTATTATGATAGTCCTTATACAAGAACATACTTCCAAGCATTTGATGATAGTACAAATAATTCATTAATAATAAGTCATACTTTTAAACCTGGGTTTAATTCTGCCAATGATTTAATCTTTGAATTTGAAGGATTTTCTGAAACACAAACAACAGGTGCTATTGGTATTGGTATTTATTATAGAAAATGGGGTAGTACAACATCGATTGATGCAACAGGAACTGCATATTCAGCGGTATCTTCTGATGTTCCAGCAACTGCTAAATATAAACATATAATCACAAAAGCAATTTCAGTATATGGTTATTCAGCTGGTGATACAATATTTGCTAGAATAACTAGAGATGTTGGTAATGCTGGTGATGACCTTTCAGGAGATTGGAACTTGGTCATGTTTAGATTGAAATATACAAGGTCTGAATAAGTGGAGGATTGAATAATGAAAATCATTATATTTATTTTAATATTATTTATATCATCTACATCTCATGGTGGTGTATTATGTACTCAAGCAGTCAGTGAATATGCATATAGAGCAATGGATGAGGATATATTAGATATATCTGCTGCTGATAAATTAACTAAGACCGTAATGTTTAAATTTAATTTATCGGCATATTCATCTGCAAAAACAAAAACCCAGTTATTCAATATTTATCAATTAAATAGGTTTCATTATGTACCATATGTTAATAATGCAGATGGTGAATTGAAAATATATTTTAGGATTAAACCAATTTTAACTTGGAATACATATACGCAATCAACTGGGATAACAATTGTTAATGATACAGATACAGAAATTATATTTCAATTTTCATATGTAGATGCTACAAGCGTATTCACAAGTAAAATATGGGTAAATGATGATGATGTTGTTACTGTAAACACAACTGTTAATTCAGAAATTGATGCCATATATTATCCTGACATTCATACTGCTTATAACTTTGGTGGTGATGATCATTATTCTTATACATCTGGTGGAACTATCATATTTGATTGGATTTATTCTTGCTGGGGTGTTACACATATTAATGAACTAAAAACAATTATGAAGTCAGATGGTGGATGTACACTTGTAAATAGGCATGGTAATGAATCTGATAGTTATAGAAAATGGTTGAAATTAGGATTTGATAATGTTAAAGGAACTATAGAAGCAGTGACATATATTGATGCTAAACCTCCAGCAACATTACCAGAATATATTGAAGGTAATGATGCAGCAAGTAAAGATTGCGAGTTTATTAGAAGAAGAGGTAGATATAAGAAGATAAGAAGAAAATAATGAAACATATATTTATAATTATTATATTTCTATGGTTAATACTCCCGTTTGGATACAGTAATAGACCTGAATCGATAATTTTAAGAAACTTATCAGCTGGATATCAAGTGTATTCGGTTGTTAAGTTAAATAGAAGAATTAAATTGATAAATATTGTATGGATTAAAGGTTCTCTTATTAAATTATCTTGGTATAATCAAATATATATAATTCCAGTTGAAGAATATTTCAAGATGAAAATAGGAGACCTTTTAATTATAAAGGAGTGATCATAAATGGAAAATCAAGAATTCCAAGAAAAGGTATTAGATTTTATATCAAGAACAGATGAAAAATTGAAAACAGTAATAACAAAACCTGAATGCGAAATACATCGGGTTAGTATAATAGCAGAGAGGAATAAAGTAATATTATCAGTTCATCGAATATATTGGATATGTTTTGGTGCTGCAAGCATATTAGGCATCATAGCAAAGGTAAAGGGGATTATATGAGTTATAAATCAATAATATATTCAATTATGGTTTCACTTACCGGTCACGTTATAACAAAAATAGATACCAAGATAGATACAGAACCTGAAAGAAAAGCATTATCAATCAAAATACGTGATGAGATAGAAAGTAAAATTGGTAGAGATATTCCATTATTGGATGACGAACAAGAACTAAAAAAAATAGAAGATGGATTGATCTTGGTTCATAAAGGTTTATCATCTATTTCTAATTTAATTGGAGGTTAGATATGAATGTTTTTTCATTGGACAACATAACAGCAGGTATGGTTATCAAAGATGCGTTTAAATCAGCTGGATTATATGCAACTGGAGTGGGATTGTCTGGTGAAGAGACATCAGATGCCATTGATAAATTAAATCTAATATTAAATAGTTATCAGAATAATTACCCATTAATTTCAAATCGTAATGAATGTATAACTAAAATTAAAACTAGATCATCTGTAATTGGTCAAGATGGATATGTTTATAACTGTATTAAATCCCATAAGGGAATACTTACATACCCAGATGATACAATTTATAGTGATGGTGATTTATGTTATTCATCTACAGCTGATAATGGGATAATATATGAAGTAACTACAATAGCTCCAGGAACTCGCACATTGGCTTCTGACTGGACTTTAGATAAGAATGAATATTATACCGATGGGACATATTTCTTTAGCCCAGTATCAAATATTGGGAGTTATGCACCAAATGCAAGACCATATTCAGGTGATCTAAACAAATTATACTTTGAAAAATCAGAAACATCATATGAAATAGCTAAAATTGGGCTAACATATGCTAGTGGTGAAACTATTGTAGTAAAACCAAGTGATAAGAATTATTATGCATTATTAAATGTTACAACTGGATTCAATTATACAATAGCAAAAACTCTATCGGTTTGGATGGCAGTAGGTTCTATTTCAACATTGGCAGGCCCATACTATTCAGATACTTATTATAATGCATATGATTTAGTTGAACGCCCATCAGATACATTTAAAATTAATAATGTATATAGTATAAATAAGGATTCTAATAATATCCAAAAGATAAATGAAATATCATTTGATGAGTATATTGGCAAGTTTAATCCAAGTAACACATGTACAAGACCTAGTAGTTATTGTATCAAATCCATTAATAATAAAAAGTATATAATGTTATATCCATTGATCAATGATATAGATACTTATGGTGCTTTGAAAATTGATAGAACTATTAGATTTGATAATATAGGATCTGAAGATGATACTTTAAATATCCCTAGTGATATGTTTCATTTGATATCATATGAATTAGCACAAGAACTAGCAATACTATATGGTGTTGATACAAATACATTCCAGTTGATATCTACTAAATTAGGTGCACTAAAGAATGATTTTAATAAAACATATAAATATACAGATTCAGATTTTGACTTCATTGGAGGATGCTAATATGTTTAGAAAGACAATAGCAACAATTATATTAATATTATTCACTACAATAGGTTACAGTGCATCCTTATTCATGCCGTCATATACAGGGATCAATAATCAATATGGAAAGGTTAATTCCTTTGGTAAATTATATTTTTATGAATCAGGTACAACAACTGAGAAAGATGTATATTCAGATAATGGTTCAACTGTAATATCACAGCCGGTTTCATTAGATGGTACTGGAAGAAGGATAATTTATATAGATGGAACTTATAGGATTATTATAAAAGATAGAGATTTAGTTACTATCATGGATACTGATCCAGTTACAGCTTCATCAAGTGGTGGAACAACCATAACTGAAATTAATGATGTTGGTGATGTAAATATATCAACAGATCAAGGAACCATTTCTTATAGAGATTCAGCTGGTGATTTAGTTGGCCTTGCGCCTGCAACTTCTGGATATGTATTACAAACTAATGGTGTAAGTTCTAACCCAACATGGGCAGTTAAATCATTGGCAGAATTAACAGATATTCAAGATGTATATGTAGACCCATCTAATGACCCATTAACAGCTTCAACAGATGATTTTTATAGTTTAAAATATGTATCAAATAATTATTATATTAAGAAAACGACATTATCAAGTTTATGGGGTGTTAAAAATAGTATTGATTCAAGTGCTGCAACAGGAGATATTATATATTTTGATGGTACAGACTGGGATAGATTACCAGCAGGAACTGCAAATTATGTACTTCAAGCTAATGGTGCCGCTGCCCCATCATGGGTAACTGCTCCTTCTGGTTTACCATCTGGAACTCAAGGTGATATTTTATATTACAATGGTTCGGCATGGGTTGTATTAGGATATGGAACTTCTGGTCAATTACTAAAAACTAATGGTGCAGGTTCTAATCCTTCATGGGTAACAGCTTCTAAACCAGAAAAGATGATAAACTTGGTAGCTGGGAGTTTTGATTATCCAGATGGTGTAACTTATGAGTTGGCTCCACTAGATTATGATAGTGGCACATATAATAGAATATATTTCCATAGGTTTGATGATACATATCCAGAATATTTACAAGGAACATTTGCAGTACCAACAGATTGGAATAATGGTTCAGTTATAGTTGAGGTTATAGGGTATTCAACATATTCTACATCTGGAAATGTAAAGTTTGATTTATATCATAGTCCATATAATAGCACAACTGCATTAACAACTAATTATTCAGCAACTGTAAACTCTTCCAGTGCAACTACTATTAATTCAACTAATTATAAAACAACTAAAATAACAATAACATTTACTCCATCATGGGCAGATGGTGATGATATCCAGTTTAGATTGAGAAGAGACCCAGCTACAGATACAATGCCTGGTGATTTTAAATTAACTTCAATGAGAGTAAGACTTGGGAGGAATTAATATGAAATATATAATAATTTTTATATTATTATTTAGTTTAAGTCCATGTATTGCAGAATATGAATACACTGCAACTACTGCTGTTACTGATAAAATAACTCTAACTGATACACAAGGTGCAGCACAATATTATCAATATGGTGCATTAGGGTTAGGTGGGAGTAAAACATTATTTATGTATTGTAAGTTTAGATTGGATAGTGTATATAGTGGTTCCAGTATTTATGGTCATATATTATTAAATACTTATGGTTATCAAAGTTACACATACCAAAGATTAGCAATATCATCAGTTGCTGGTACTCACGGTGCTGAAGGTCATTTTATGACAACAATAGATACGCAAGATTCTGCATTACAAAGTTATGAATCAGATAATAAAATTACTCTTGGTGATGGTAAATCCCATGATTTCGCAATTGCATTTGAATTACATCAAGCATCTTCTAACGTTAAATGTACCATGTATATGGATAATTATACCCCAGAAGTATTCTATCATACACTTACATCTTCAACTTATAATGTTTTATGTAGAAATAATATTACATTTTTAAATTTATTTCAGGGAGTTCAATCTTGTAATTTTTCAGGCGCAATGAAAGAATGGGTTATACTTGGCTCATCAAATGAAGATGGAATTAAAAACCATGATTCATTATATAGAATGTTAAGGGCTGGTCATGGTAGTCAAGTTCCATTTTTAACATTAGCAACTCCAATTGCTGACCAAAATGTATGGGGTGGTAGTACTCCTGAGTTTTCTGTTGGTGGATTAAGTGCAGAAACACAATATAAAAGAAGAAAGGTAACATCTAATTCATCATGGACAAATATAATTCCACCATATTCATCAACTACACCTTTAACTTTTAATAACTTCACATCACCAACAACTCAAAGAACTAACCCATATAAACCTGATTTTATTAGAGCTTATGAAGGAAAAACAATAACATATAATGCTCATGACACATATTTTAATAATGGTCAAAAGAGGAGACGATAATGTATAAAATAATATTAATAAAAAGCCTTGGAGGTGTAAATTGAGTAACATAGCATATCCCGAAGTAAATGGTGTAGTTTCCAGTGTAGTAATCATTCATTCAGCAGATACTCCAAAATATACAAATATTCCAGGAGTATTAATTAACCCGGTAATCTCAGATGAAGTTAACAATGCACCAGCTAATCATAGAAAGATAGTTGATTCAGAGATAGTATTGAAGACAGCTGAAGAGATAGAAGAAATGGATGTAAGGACCCCAGCAGAGAAGAGAGCAGATGCTTATATGGTAGAATGCGACCCAATGCTTACTGTATTATCTTCTTATGAGTTTTCCAATGATCCAAAACTAGAAGCATTAAAGGCATCATGGTTAGCTAAAAGAGTAGCAATACAAGAATTATATCCTGATGTAGAGTAAATAACAGAGGAGTTATCATGAGAAAAACAGTTCAAATACCTATCAATGGTTATTTACTAGAAAATACCGATGATAAAGCAAATAAAGGTGCTTATGTATCATCTGCATTTGATATTATTATAGATATTTTAAAGGTAAATACAAATAGACCAGCTTTGCAATGTAAATATTATGATACCTCCTCTGGAATTATCAATGGATTATATTATTGGGAAGCTAAAGATATAGTAATTGGTGTTATAAATGGAGTTGCATATCAATTTGATAAAATTAATGATGAGGAATATGAAATAACAGATATATCAGGTGGTATAACATTAAATGTTACTAATAAAGTTTATTTTGCAAGTAATTCTACATATGTAAACATGGCAAATGGTGGAAGGATGTTAAACTGGGCCGGTTCAACTGGTGTTCCTAGTGCATATGTAACCGATGCTGATGCTCCAACTACAGTGGATGTACTTGCATATATAGATAATTATATATTGGCACTGGATAAAACAAATAACAAATGGTACTTTTCAGATGCTACTGCCGGTATAAATTCACCGATCACATGGTCTGGAGATTATTATTCATTTGAAGGTAAACCCGATAATGTAACATCTATAATAGTTTCAAACTCTATGATATATGGATTCTGTACTTCCAGTGTAGAACTTTGGTATAATGATGCCACACCATTTTCAAGAATATCTGGGGGAGTTTTAAATACTGGATGTACTTATACAGATACTATCCAGGAATTAGATGGGATTATTTATTATCTTGGTTCTGATAAACATGTATATGCCATTGCTAACACTAATTTCAAATCATTATCACTATTAATAGATAATGAATTATCATCATTGGATTTTACAGATTCATATGCAGATATAATTAATATTAATGGATTAAAGTTTTATATACTCACCATTCCAAATGAAGATACCACATATGTATATGCTATAAATGATAATGGATGGTTAAAATGGTCCAATTATTCTAATGGTGTAAGAACTGAGTTTGGTGGTAGATATTTCATTTCGGAACCTGATATCTTGGGCGTAAGTAATTCATCCATTGCTTTATATAAACTAAATCCAGATGGTGAAGTAGATGACAATATTGAAATAGAAACACCAACTGTACAATATTATGATGAAGATGATATGGAAGCTGGTATTGAACCATGGGATGGTATTGATTTATCTATGGTTAATGGAAAGAATCATACATATCAAGGTAATGCAATATTCAGGGCAGATCAATCAGAGACTACATTTGATGTAAGTTATAATGATTTTGGTTCTGATAATTTAGTAACAGAAAGAACTTCAACAGATGCTAGTTCCAATTTCAATAAAAGATATGAAGTTGAATGCGTTAGTGGCGGTACTGGTACAGATGTTGGTGAGATTAAGTTTAATATTAATGGTGGTGCTATTAATAAACTATTTGAAGTATGGTATGAAAAGACTAGCCCGCCTGCCGAGAATTATTTTCCATATTATTATTATGGTACACCATCTGCATATAATTTTAAATTAGAATTATATAACCCATATACTGGTCCAATCGGTTCTACATGTACATTAACTAGAGCTGGTGGAATCGTATCATCAGCAGGTGGGTTCATAACGGCAAATATTAAATCACATGAGTTTGATGTTGCAGGTGTTGATACTATACTCATAACAGTAACTGCTGAATCACAAAAGAATGCTTTTAGAATTAATAGATTGAGTTCATATCCAATAGTATTTAATAAGGTAACATCTTGGTTAGATCATGGAACGCCAAATTATAAAGTATCAAGGTTATTAAAAATTAAACTGGATAGAGATTATGTAAATTATATAAACCCAGGAGCTGATTTTGAATTAAGATTCCGTAATAATGGTTCCGATTGGTCTAACTGGATATCAATGGAGATACAACAGGATTCAGATGGATTCTATTCATATTTAAGAAACTTGGGTAGATATAGTTCCAGACAATATGAGATCAGATGTTTATATCCAATTAAGTTTTCCATTGATAAAATATATGAAACAATAGATATAACTAACAGACAATTATAAAATAACTTGGAACAAAATATGACGTGGATGCCATATATATAAATATATGTTACAATTAAGTAATAGGATACTACATCCAAATAGGTAATATGGTATTTCACGTCTATTTAAAAGAGGTAAAAATATGATATTAAATATACCAGATGAGTTTAAGAAGAATAATCAGGTAAATATCTTTATGAATAATCTAATTAATTTATTTTATTCAGATACAAAGTATTATGGTAATCCTTCAGAAGATGGGTCGTATAAAGTAAATGTAGATGGTGCAGATTTAAAGACTTATAGAAAAGAGTCTGGGGTCTGGGTTTTAAAAGATACTATTTCCGGATAATAAGGAGGATTAATATGAGTTTAGCATGGGTACCAACAGCAATAAGTGCAATAGGTTCTATATTTGGTAGTAAAAAGGCAGATAGAGCAGCCGAAAATGCAGCAGCAGCTAATGCAGCAGCTCAACTGCAAGCATATAATGATGCGAAGGCATACATGAATCAGGGAGTTAATGCTGTAAATATTGCAAGAGATTATAGATTAAATAATTCCAGTGATATTTTTAATTACCAAAGAAATTTAGAATCACAAAGGAATCAAGCATATAATGATGCATATGCTGATCCAGCAAATCAAATAACAGATCAATTTGAAGGTTATTATAAAGATGCTCAAGGTCAATTAACTGATCAATATGGAAATGCTTTAAATACACAAGATAGTTCTTTACAAAATGCTTTATCATCATTAAGGAATAATTTTGATACGGGTATAAATGATAATACTGGTAATGCAGTTAATCCATATAGAGATGCCATACAGAATAGAATAGGTAATTTATCAAATCCAGTATTGAATTATGATAATGATGCAGCATATGCCGAAAGAGAAAGACAAGCACAAGAACAGATGAATAGACAGTTACTTGCAAGGGGTGAGTTTAATTCCAGTGAAGGATTGAATCAGAATAGAGAGATATCAACCGCATTAGCACTTCAGAATGAACAAGATGATTATAATAGAGCTTTACAACTTGCTGAATTAGAAAGGGCTAGGAGTGGCGAATTAAGCGGTTTAGTTGGTTCTGGATTAAACACCGAACAAGTTGGTAACAATTTAAATCAGAATACATTGGATAATTATAATAGATTAGGAACTCAAGAAGCAGACTTATATATGAATCAAGGTAGAAATGTATCTGGTATTTATACTGGTTTAGGTGATAAAACTGCCGGATCTACACAATCTATGGGTCAAGATATTACTAATTTAAACACTAATAATTTAAATAGCCTAATTAATAATGATCAAAATTATTATAAAAATATATCAAATATTTATGGTAATCAACTTACTAATAATCAGGATGTTCAAAATGATTGGTCTAATCAATTATTAACAACTGCAATAAGTCAACCTGTAACAGGTGCCGGTCAGAAGATGGGTAATACCATATATGATAATGCTGGAAATACTGCAGGTGCTAATTCATATAACAATACCAATATGTTCAGTAATCTTGGTACTATATTTGGTGCTGCTAATAATGAATGGAATAAAAATCAAAATCAATATCTGGGTGCATAAGGGAGGATTTAAACATGGGTTGGAATAATTATTTTGATGCGCTCAGAGATGCTGGGATAAGACTATCACCACAGGCTATAAATGAAGCCATATATAAAAACCAATTAGCTAAAGCAAACACTAGAAATGTTTCAGTATTGGAAGAAGAAGATAGGAATAATTCTATATATAAAAGTCAACTTGCAAAGGCAAACACTAGAAACTTACCAACATTGGAAGAATTGAATAGATTAAAAGGTGAATCTAGTATTAGAAGAATGCCATCAGATGAAGCAGCTGTAATATCTGGTAACCAATTAAAGGATACTACCAATAGATATGAAATTGATAGAGCCCCAATGGATAATACTGATAAAATGTTGAAACTGGATAATAGTATTAAGAATGCTCCTGCACAGTTTATATCAGATAATTCTAAATTGAGATCAGATGCATTATCAAATGAAGGTAAAATAGCTAATAATCCATATCAACAGGCATATGATAAATCAAGATTACAATCAGGTGCATTATCAAATGAAGGTAAAATAGCTAATAATCCATATCAACAGGCATATGATAGATCAAGATTACAATCAGACACATTATTAAATAACTCTGATATAAGTACAATGAAAAATCCAAACTATCAGACGTATAAAGATAATAAATTATCTTTGGGTGTAGCAGAACAGGAAGAAAAAGAAAAGGTAAACAAGATCACTGCATTAATGGACCCAATGGATGCAATGGCTTATAAAAGTATTATAAGTGGTAAAGGTGATACAGAATCTAATCTTTTATATTTGAATCAATTAAGTGATAAATATCCAGATCTAACCAATGATATAATTAGTAATTTAAAAAATACATTTAACATACCAACTCCATTAGAGAATATTACCATTCAGGATATTAGAAAAGCATTAGAGAAGAAGGATGTAAATGTTTCATCTTTGATATATATGGATAAAGATGGTAATGAAAGATATGGTACCAAGGATCCTAACACTGGACAACCAATTGAAAAAGATACTGATGCAATCCGTAGACGTGCCGGTAATAAAACTAGTGTAAAACCTAAAATATCAGAAAAAACATTTAAAAAACTAGAAGAATTAAAAACTGAGATAAATTATTATAAGAAAAAGATTAATGATGATGCTGATAATTTTATAGATATTGATAAAAATATTAAAATGTATTTAGTTGCAAATGGATATGATATAAAAAATAAGAAGTCTATTATAGAAGGATTGACCAAATATTATGATTCAGAATTGGCTGATAATGGAATCGTTATGTATAAAAAGGGAAGCCAAGGACCATCACAACCAAATAATATAAATGGGAATACACCTGGAATAGATGGTAAACCAGTTGGTGCTTTTGAGCCCGGACGTGGTAAAAATGTAAGACCACAATATGATCCACCAAAAGAAAGGGATTATTCTGTTGTTGAAGATCAGGTAATGATTAGATTAAATGAACCAGATAAAAAATTATTACAGAGATTAAAAAGTACAATGGACGGTTTTAAGTTTAGGGAATTATTAGATAGGGCAGCAAAAGGTTTAATTGATAAAAAAGAAACTAAAAGTCTTTGGAATATTATGAAAAAAGAAGATGGATGGATTTAACTTTATTACCAGATAGACCAAAATAGGAGTTGTAATATGAAAGATAACCTCTTTGACATTAATAGTCTTAGATTAGATGATGATTATATTATTGAACATAAATCCGATAATGAATCAGTTGATAATGGTTTTGATATGAATAGATTGAGTTTAGATGATGAGTACGTTACTGAATATAAATCTGATGACAATTCTAGATATCAAAATGATGAAAATAGATTAAAACCCAATTCAGATATTAAGTTTGATAATTTAATGACATTTATAAAAGACAAATCAGAACATGAACAATATAGCATATTAAAACAAGTTGAGAAGTCTAATAAAGATGATATTGATTTCGTATCCAGAGTGAAAGATGTATCCGATAAATTAGAATCAGGATATCTAGATACTATAGGATCTGGTCTATTACAAGGTGGTAATAGAATTGTAAAAGGATTAAAAGGTTTATATAATGTAGCTGTTCCAGATTTTAAAGAATATGATACCAGAGAAGATGATGTAAATATTCAGAGAAATGCTCCTAATATTGAGGAAGGGTTTAATGCAAAAAGTATATTAAATACAACAGCACAATCACTTCCTGCTTTAGGTCTTGGGATGATTACTGGTGGAGCTGCTTATGGTGCTTATGGTGGTGGTATAGCCACTGCTCTTGGTGCGGGAGTTCCTGGAGCATTACAGTATGGTGAAGCAAAAGAAGATGCTTATAACGATGGTGTTACAAATGATTTTACTGCGCATATATCTGGATTAGTACAGGCTGGATTAGAATCAGCTGGGTCATTAATTCCAATAGCCAGGATATTCAATAAATTACCAGTGAGTAAAAGTATTGGTAGAAGAATATTACAAGCAATGGCAGAAGGTACGGTTGGTGAAGGTGTAGAGGAATATTTACAAGGTCTAGCAAAACCATTAATAGAAAATGGAAATATATCATCTGATGATTGGAAAAATGCATGGGAATCTGCAAAAATGGGTGCGGCATCTGGATTATTACTTGGTGGTACACTTGGTTCAGCTCAGAGATTTGATCCTAATATAGAAATTCAACGTGAAGATTTTGGTCCGGTTAATGTTAATGATATACGGATTAATGACATTCAAAATTATAATGATATACAACAAGTTCCTCCATCTACCGATAATATATCAAATGAAAAATTAATAAACCAAGGAACCATATATGATGAAGATATTCAGAAATCAAATGAACAAAAGGATAGAATTAGGAATAAAATACCACAAGATAATTTAGATGTAACACAGGTTAATGATGATACAGATGTTGAAAGAATTAGTAACAGACAAAATCTATATGAATTATTTAATGATAGATATACTGATGAAGAACTATCTGATGCTGATACATCTGATTTTAATACTCTTAGAGGTAATTTCCAGAAGAGTTTATATGATAATGGCATAACATCACCAATATCTGAAAATATTACTCCATTACGCCGTGATGGTAATAAACAATTATCATTTGATTTCGCCGAGGATGAACCAGGTGGTGTTGATGTTGGTGAAGGAGTAACACTTGGTACTGAATCATATGTAGGTGATGGTTCTGATGTTGAAGCTATGATACATGAAACAGTGCATACAATTTTAAATACTAATGAAGATACTAAGCTACTATCAAATGAAGAAAAGGAACAAATAGTTTTAGATTCAATTAACCATTTCTTCGTTAAAGAGGACCCATATATAAAGGATAAATTAGGCAAATTTAATGATATAATTGAAGATTTTACTAAAGGTATTGTTAAACAGCATAAAGAAAAAATACCAACAACTCTATCCAAAGATTCTGGTAGATCTACTCACTCCGGTGGTTATAATCCAGGATTTTCCCCTCTTGTTAAATTATCACAGAATATATATAGAGATTCATCGAAGGCACTTAGTTTAATAAAGAAACTTATAGGTATGGGTAAGGATAGACAGGTAAAAAATAATATATCTGATGAAAATATACAGTCCCAAATAGATGCTATGGATATTGTTGGTCTAGAAACTAGGATAAATCAACTTAGTAAATCAGAGGGTAGGGCAGAAGCAGCAATGAATAATTCAAGTTATTCAGATGCTCTAGCCGGGCTAAAAGATATGGGATTGAGTTATCACCAAATAGCAGAAATTTCTTTAGAGACTAGTAATATGATTTTTGGTGAAAAGTTTTGGGCTGCATGGGATCTTGGTCAAAAAAAACAAGGAGAGGGTAATTATAAAATGTTGAACCCACGTTTAAAATATAAACCAGATAATGTATCCAGGTCAGATTGGGATAGAGCTGTTGTAGATCTAATGTTATCTTTTAATTTTTTTTCAGCAGAAATTGGAACAAAATTAAGAAATAATAATTTAATTGGTGAATATAATGGTGAAATCATTCTTCCATTTTTAATTGGTTTTGAAGGGGGTAATATCAATTCAACCGAAGATCTTATTAACTCAATTAAAAAAGAAAAAAATAATTTACCTGAAGGTGATATATTAGACCCATCTGTTTATATAATGAACGCATTGATATCAGTTGAAAAAGCAATAGGTAAAAATACATTTTATACAGATTTTATAAACAGTATTGAAACTGCCAAAAATGTTGGTGTTGATGTATCCAATTTAATCAGGAGAGTTGCAAGTAAACCTAATAGTGGTAATAGTATAACTATATATGACAGAGTAATTGATAAGAATGGAAAACCAACATCAGCCATTGAAGAGAAGATATATTGGATTTCAGAAGATGTTAAAGAATCATTAGAAGGAATGCAAGTACTCAATGAAAATAAATTCATAAAGAGTAAAGAAGAGTTTGGTACTCTTATGAAACCTATATTATGGACATCACGCATGGTTAGAAGTTTAATTACATCTACTGGATCATTTGGTATTGGTAATGTTATCAAAGATATTCAGACATCATTATTTTCATCATCTGGAACTACTATGGGACAATATGGTTCTGTTGATGGTTCATTACAAGCTAAAGAAATTGATAAAATATTAAATAATTCTGGTATAACTGGTAATAGAAGTATGGTATCAGATAAACAAGATTATTATAAAACTCAGATGGAATTATCAAAAGATATAATATCAAAGGGTAATGTTATAATTAATAAAAAAGATTCAGCTGGATTCTTTAGTAACTTAAAAAAGAAATGGAATGATTCTATTGAGTATGGAGAAGTAATAGGTAGAACAAGGGAGTTTAAACGTAATCATCAATTTGCTATTGAAAAACTTGGATATACTGGTCAAAAGGCAATTGATTATGCTGTAAATAAGACGCAAGAGATACTAAACTTTGAAGCTGGTGGTGAAATTATAAGAACACTTGGATCGGTAATACCATTTTTAACATCTAATATCCAGGGATCAGGTCAGTTCTGGAGCCCTAAGAAGAATGCTATTAAAATGATTTGGGGTAAATATTCCGGTAAAGGAACTACATTATCAACAGTTCAACAGGAAGAGGCCAGACAGAATGTTAAAAATACAGTAAAAGGTACTATATTACTTGGAATTACAACAGTAACACTAGACTTATTACGAAGGGCTCTTGGTGATGATGATGAATATTCGGATGATTTTTTAAATAAATATTGGGTATTACCATTTGGTATTTATATACCTAAAGGTTTTGATGAATCAATAATATCTAATTTAATAAGAAATCTATATGATCTTACAAGGGGCGAGAACTCTGGATCTAGAACTATATCATCCATGGGTAAATCAGTTGGAGAAGCAGCCAGAGGAACTATCCCAGGCATTACTACCGGATATGATACATTAATGGATGTTAAAGGTATTTTACTTGATGGAGTAAAGAAGGATTTTAGATCTGGTCAATCGTATTCTATTAATAATAAATGGGATTCACCTGTATCAATTGCTACAAAAAGAGGTGATGCTGCACTTAGAAAAGTTTCAGGTGGATGGTATAATGTAGTCAAAAATATAGTAGATATTGGTGAACAGGTTTATGGATATGATATAAATAAAGGTTTAAAAGATTCCATTGGAGTTGATATTCCTATATTAAAAGGGCATCGTAATGATTTCCCAAAAGAAGGTCTAGAGCAGATCCTTAGAGATATAGGTGATACATTTAGGTTAAAATCAGTTAATTCTAGGTGGTCACTAAAAAAATATTCAGATGCTAAAGATATTGTTAGTAATGAAATAATTGAGGATAGATTTATTAATAATTATAAGAAGTCATTCAATGCTAATATTAAAGCTGTTAATTCAGCTAAAAATAAATATTATGAAGAAAAAAATGCTAAAAATGCTTCAACATTATTGAAAAGGATAAAGAAGTTAGAGAAATCTGGTGCTAAATTGGTTACTAAGTATCATGAAAGAAAGGAAAATAATGATAGATTAGTAAATAAGAAGCGTAATAGCAAATAAACATCATATGACCTTATGGGAGATATTTCCCATAAGGTTTTTTTAAATATGTAAAATAACTTGGAACAAAATATGGAGGGTTCATAATATGGCAATTAAAAATAATATTTTACTTCCAGTCCATATATTATCTGAGAATAAAAATGTATTAGTCATTGGTGACGTGCATCTACCGTATGACCATGGTGATTATTTGGAGTTCTGTTTAGAGACCTATATAAAATATAATTGTAATGTAGTTATTCAGATAGGTGATTTAATAGATCATAATTCTATATCATACCATGAGAAGGACGGAGACTTACCATCAGCTAAAGATGAAATGTTTTATACCAAGCATGAATTGAAGAAATGGTATAAGGTATTTCCAGATATGGCATTAATAGATGGAAACCATACACGTCTAATCGCTCGTAAAATCAAATCTGCCGGACTTTCATCTGATGTTATGAAAAGCATTGAGACCATATATGAAATGCCACCAGGATGGAAACTGTACAATAATATCCAGTTAGATAACGTTTTATATATCCATGGAGATGGATTCTCCGGTATTCATCCAAATTACAATGCAATGCTTACTAAAAGATGTAATGTAGTTCTTGGTCATCTACATTCTGTTCTATCACTTCAATATCATAATAATGGAAATAGTACCATCTGGGGTATGAGTGTTGGTGCAGGTGTTGATAATGATTCATTAGCAATGGCATATGCCAAATACCATAGAAACAAACCATGTTTAGGATGCGGTGTTGTTTTGAATAATGGCAAGGAACCTCATATCATACATATGGGATAAAGGAGTATTAACATGAAAAAAAGTATTAAAATAATGGATTTGATATTCGTCTCTCTAGTACTGATCAATCTGTATATTTTATTGGATGGTGTATTGAGTCATGGTAACTATATATTTGCATCTGCGATGGGAATGCTGATCATATTGAGTATATTATTTCATGCTCAATCAGATAACATAGCTGAAAGGATTAATAATGACAAAACAGACAAGTAATAATTATGCATGTGTAAGGTGTAATAATAAACATATGGAAGAAGTTGGTAAAGATTTTATTATATGTGGTCCATGTGGTTTTGCTTGTAAGATAAAAGATCATAATAAGGCAGATATATTTTATAAGAAATATGGATACGTGGAGATTAACGATGTACATACCCAAATATTTTAGTCCAAGTGAGTTCAGATGTGGTAATGATATTGTATTTGATAAAATGGATAATAATGTTGTAGTATTAATTGATAAGCTTAGACGACGTATTAATAAACCAATAATAATAACATCCAGTTATAGAACTAAAGAGCATAATGCCAAGGTTGGTGGATCTACTAATTCGCAACATCTTCTAGGTAAAGCACTGGATATTGTATGTACCGATTCAAATTATAGATTCTTGGTTATTAAAGAAGCATTTAGACTTGGATTCACCGGTATCGGAGTTGGATCCAATTTTATACATCTAGATATCAGAGATAAAAAATCAGTAATGTGGACCTATTAATATTGGAGGATGTAATATGCGTAAATGCCCCAAGTGTGATTCAGAATTAGATGAGCTTAGAGAATATTATATTTGTAATAAATGTGGATTCATCATACCAAAGGAGTGTATATAATGGCTAAATGTACTGCGGTTACAGAGGTATGGAGTAGAGTAACTGGATTCTATAGACCAACATCATGTTACAATAAATCTAAACAAGAAGAATATAGACTAAGGAAAACATTCAATTTTGATAAAGATGTTATTAAAGAAATGGAAGATGAATGGGAGAAACGTAATAAAACAATATGTAAACCATAGATAATAATAAAAAGACCCATGATAATTTATAGTTACCATGGGTCTTATATTAACTTATCCAGAATTTATTGGGAAAGATTCCCGGTTAAATCTATTTCAAACCTTTTGCCACGATCAAAGCCAATTTGATACAACCCATTTCCATTATAAGATCAGGTCTTGTTGCATGTTTACCTTTCAATGGCTTACCCTTCTTACCTAATACTGGAGTATCTCTAGCCATTTTACCAAGATGTATATCTATATGATCAAACATTTCAGCATCAAACTCACCCCATACCAAACCATGACCAGACTGATCATCAATTGCGTATCCTCTGCATTTAATAATATCATTAATAATCATATTCAATAATTGTCTTCTTGGGTCTTGTTTGTATTTTTCAATTGCCTGTATTGTTAGAAACTTAACCTTACACTTTAATTCTTCAATCTGTTCATCTTTATATTCTATTTCTTTAACATGCGTTTCATATTCATTAGCCCATGCTCGGGCTCTTTCAACTGGGTTTATAATTTGATATGATGGCAATAATTTAGATTCTAGTGATTTTATATAACCCAGGACCTTACGTCTAACAACCTTGGACTCTCTCATACCGACCAGCATCATTTCATCTTTAGTAAGATTAACTACTTGTATATCTTTATTACCTCTGTTGTTTTTAACTGCAAAAGTTTTGCAGTTAGATATATCGAGCTCATCAATAACTCTTTCCAAGAATTGGGCATTCCTAGTTTCATTTTCCCCAGCTTCAACTCTAAAACCATTAATCACTTGTAAAAATTCATAACTGTTAATTGCATCATTGTTCATTGTTGTAAGTTTATTCATTGGTTTATGCTCCTTTAATATTTCAGTGGTTTCTTATGACCCAACGTTGTACCTTTGATGCAATCAAGTATCGTGTATAGAAAATGTACACCTGAGCCATATCCATGTGTAGTAGCCATTATTATCTCCAATTTCAGTGGTGAAACATTCCATCTCACCTGATTATCAGTGGTATTTACCGGTTACAGTACGTCTACAATTCTACCATATATTTCTTTAGCATCTGTTTCAAATAATTTAACTGTGAATCTGAATAATAAATCAGTTAGGTTTAATGTATTACACGCATACTGGAGTTTACTTGTTTTATATTTTTTAATAGTACCCTTATCAACTGCATTCTTATATCTTTTCCTGATATCAATATTATATTTATTTCTAAACTCAATATATAATAATCTGAATCTATCTTGTTGTGGACTCTTACATTTTACTATTTCAGATATTCTTTTCTGTTTCATTTCCAGGTCAATGTCCTCGGTTAGTGCTATAATTGTGTCATCCTTATATTCAATCTCTTTATTCTTGTGTTCTATTTCTTTAACATGCGTCTCATATTCATTAGCCCATGCTCGGGCTCTTTCAACTGGGTTTATAATTTGATATGATGGCAATAATTTAGATTCTAGTTCAGATATATATTTAATAACAGCTTTTCTAACATGTTTACTTTCTCTTACAAGAACCTGTTTGGCTTGATCATGTGTAAGATTGTACATTGGCATTTTCTTATTCTGTGATGATGTATATGAGGAGACGGAAATATTTCCTTCACCTATTTCTTCATCAAATTCATCTCTAATAATTTTTAATAAATCATAATGCATTAAATCAGATTTACCTTCAATCTGTTCACGATACATATTAATAGTTCCGCATAGGTCTTTGCTTGTAATGGTTCCATCATTGGTCATTGTTGTAAGTTCTTTCATTGGTTTATGCTCCTTTGATTTTTCTTTGTTATTTAAATTGAATCTAACTAGTGTACCATGATACTCTGGATTTAAATCTGAAAATGCCATCATTTACCATCCTCATTCATCAAAACCCTTATAGCTCTACGTACTATACTTGTAATAGAAACACTGTCATCTGCTGCCTTTTTCTCTAACCATGCACGTTCATCATCTGAAAATCTAATTCCTGACATTTTTTTTGTCATTTTAATACTCCTAAGTCTGCGTTGATGGGTATCCTTGATATTCAGGATACCCAATGTGATACCTAGATAAAGTCCATCCATTCAGTATATGTACTGTAGTAGTGTTCTTCTAATTCTTCTAATTCATTGATACCAGATTCAAAATACATTTCATTCAATTCCGTGTTTAGCCATGTGTTCATTGTAATCCTCCGATTATTTGTTATTTGTTTTTCATTTCCATAACTAAAGTATACCAAAGCGATAAACGTTTGTCAATAGTTATTTATAATTTATTTAAAAAAAGTTCAAAACCGTTGATACTACATGATTTATAATGTATAATTAATCTATAAATATAAATAGATGGAGGATGTATGAGTAAAAGGACAGAATGGAAAAATAAGTTTATAATACTATTAAAGAATAATAATTGTAAAAGAATGATTGAAAAGAGAGCTGAGAAGCTACTAAATAAAATATCCAGTACAAAGGCGAACATTATATCACGGGGAAAAGAAAATGGCTTGGAATCGAATATAGACATCAATGAACTAAGACAATTAATCTATAATAATATATTTAAACCTGACGTGTATATGAATGAATATGTAATAGATGATAAGAACTTTAATATAGATCATATAATCCCAATTTCAAAAGGTGGGACCAATGATATTAGTAATTTACAAGTACTAGCTGGAACAGTTAATAAGATAAAAGGAACACTATCCGAAAGTCATATGAAAATATTAACTACCAAATTAAATGAAATGCCAATGGATATGAAAACATATATTATCCAACGCATGACCCTAAATAATAATAAATGGTAAAGGTGAGATGGATGGGAATACATCCAATAATAATAATGGTAATGTATATTTACAGATATTCTTCAGTACAAGTCCCCAATATTTTGGTAAACGTATCCGTAATTCATATAAATATATAATCCTATCATTTCCCCATTCCAATTAATTAATCATGTAAATATATATATCCTATCATTTCCCATTTCCAATTAATTAATCATGTAAATATATATATCCTATATCATATACTCCACTAAACGCTGAAAACCCTATACGCATCAATGGATATAGCGAATCACTTGTGTATAAAAAATAGTATTTGACTTTACCTCATATATAATGTATAATTAATTTATAATTAAAACCAATTGAAAGAGGTATTATATGAAAAAATTAATAATAAAACGTATTGGTAGAGAAACTCATACATTCCAAGTTGAAGGTAAGGATTTATGGGAAGTACAGATGGAATCCCAGAAGCTTAGTTTTTATGATGTTAAAGAATGTGGGTGTTGTAAATCTGATGATTTATATCTAAAGGCATATATAACAGAATCTGAAGGATATAAATATATAAAGATAATATGCCGTGGATGTGGTGCATCTTTGAATTTTGGTCAACAAAGGCAATCCCCAGATACGTTTTTTCTCACTAGGAATGATGATAAGTCATATAAATGGTTAAAATATGAAAACCAAGATTATACCCCAGATAATAGTGGTTATGCAAATTTAATGGAAAATAATGGTTATGCAAATATAAAGGAGGATATATATGGTTAAACATGAAAGAACATTCACGATGTACATGAAACAAGATGAAATGGATTTTCTAAATAAGTTATCAAAGGATAGAGGTCTAAGCAAATCAGTGATCATGAGATTGTTTTTACAGGAAGAAATGAAAAAAGATAATAAATAGATTGACAAACATCAAATATAAAGGTATAACTATATTAGATATTGTTTGAAGATATTTCATTTTATCCAAAATTGAACCAGGTGGGGTTGCTCCCATCTGGGTTTCCTTTAAACTAATATCAGGAAAAACAATTATGGAGCCATAACAATGAAACAATTTTTCAAATCCCATCAAATGAATATATATAAAAGATTAAAATCAAATATACACTATGAAGAAATAGTATCTAGCATATCAACAACACTCGACCATAATCATATTAATATAAATTTAAAGGGTAGATCATTAAAGATTGCTGCCCATATTTTGTATTTAATTAAAAGAGGTGTGGCTGAGAATCCATATTGGTATAAAGAAGGTTACACTCATATATCGTATGATATATTTTCAAACATATCAAATCATACATTATATTCAAAATTATTAATGGAATTAAAAAAAGCCGGATATATTAACTTCGAAAAAGTATCTAGTGAAAACTCCAAACATAATTATAATATATTCAGTGTGAATGAAACAGCATATTCAATTCCAGAAACAAAAATATTAGATTATAAATTATTAAAAGCTGTTGTTGAAAGTGAGATAATTAATAATTATGATAGTGATGTTAGACTTCAAATGGCAATGGATTTAATGGACGTAACAATTGATCCGGTAACTGAAGAAGAATATTGGAAAAGAGTTGATACCCCAAAATGTTTTAAAAAATTTAAATTAAAAAATCATAAATCAATTAAAAACTTATCTGATGATGAACAATACGGTGAATTTATAATAAAAAATGTTGCCAACTATACTAAGATGGTCAACTGGAACTCTAAAACACCATATCTAAAGTTAATATCCCCAACTATTAAAGATTCATTTGGATGGAGATATCATTCTATATTATCCAGTATTCCTTCATGGATGCGTAACAGGGTTAAATTGAATGGAGAGGACCTATCATATTGTTTAGATTTAAAACAATCCCAGCCTACATTATTGGGCCATATATTGAAATGTAAAAAAGGTGATAATGTATTTACAGATAAAATTAATAAACAGGTTAGAATATATGGTGAATGGTTAGATGATAATGGTGAAGAAGATAAAGGATATGTATTCCAATTATTATATGGGAAGATGTATGGTATTCTTGCTAAAAAACTAGAATATAAATATGATCATAAGTTTAAAAGTTTCATGTATGATATTAAAAAGGTCAAAGATGATCCAATTAAAAAAATAGATATTAATGATATTTCTATCCCAGTTGATGTTAATGGTAAGTATGTACTCCCCCAGATAATGCAAAGATATGAATCATTAATGTTCCAGGATGTTTGGGTATATCTAAAAATAACAGGTATTAGATTTTTAAGTCTACACGATGGGTTATATTTTATTGATAATGTATCAGAAGATACTATTAATGATATAAAAAACATAATATCAAAATATATAGATGTATTTTTTTCATTTCATTATGATAAAGTTGAAAATAAATAAAATATATCATTGACATTAATGTATTGATAATTTATAATTAATTTATAAATCAAATAAATAAAACATTGGAGACTACAACATGAACGAAATAAACAAAGACGCAAAGACTTATATGGGTAAGAATATTAATTATGTAAATGGTTATCAATCAATATGTTATAATAATAAATCAACAATGGTTCATCGACTGATATGGGAACATTATCATAATGAAAAGATTCCAAAGGGATATCTTATACATCATATAGATGGAAATAAGACTAATAATATAATAGATAATCTTCAGTTGATATCAAAGTCAGAACATAGGAAGCTTCATATGCTTGGTGATAACAATCCAAACTTCAAATATTTATATACAATGTTTGATAAAAATAATAATTTAGTTGGTATTAAAGAACCTTTAAACTATTATATGGATAATATTGGATGGAATATAAATAGTGTTGTTGCAAATTATAGAGTCAAGAATGGTAGAATAAATATTAAGGGTGGAAAGCATAAAGGTTCGGTTGTAATTATTCATCGTGTTTCATTGTAGTACTCCGACTACATTAGTATTTATATTTTAATTAATTTGGCCCAGTGATTAATTTCATTGGGTCTTTTTTATAAATAGCAAAATAACTTGGAACAAAATATGATATACTTGTTATATATGTATAAATTCAAAACCCATTTAGGAAGGAATAACAAATGAAAGAAAAAATACGCATATTAATAACTGAGTTCAATAAAAACCTTACCCATAGCCAAAGATGTAATTTGAAAACTAAATCATCCGGTGGTATATGTGACTTCTGTTTGAATAAACTAAAGGCAACACTATTTGTACCTACATCTTATAAGTACCTCATCCATCCAGTATATAGCGAATATACAATGATAGGTCCATGTTGTTTAGATAGATACCTGGATAGATTAGTTGAAGAGAAAGTTAAATATGAAATAGTTAATCTTATGGTTAAAGAATATAAAGATAAACTTAGGAGTACACGTAAGATGGAGGTTAAATCTAATGGTAGCAAAAAAGATAACACCTCCAAAAAATAAAAAGGTAACAAAATTAAAGGTAATAAATAAGAAAATATCAAATGAAATAAATATAAAGAAGATAAGATCCATATTAAATGCCAAGGGAAAACCCGGTCCAAAGAAGGTTAGTAAAAATATATCTGATAATGAATTAAGATTAATATATAAGATGGCATGCGCCGGTATACAGGAAAGAGTTATATTAAACTGTTTACATTTATCTGAAAACATAATGTCCAGTGATAAACCAAATGATATTAAAAGATATGGTGATATAATTTTAGTAATGGAACTAGCCAAGATGGAAAGATTAACAAATCTATCAGAAACATTATATAGGAAGGCATTATCAGGTGATACTGCATGTTTAATATTTGCATTAAAGACCCAGGGTAAAGAATATGGTTGGTCTGAAAAAGCTCCAGAAGATAAAGATAAAAATGTAAATGAATCATTAGTTGATTTGATAAGAGATTTGAGTAAAAAATAAATGATTATTAAAAAAGAATCTAATATTTTGGGGGGTTTTGGTGGATAAATCAATATTAAAACATATAACAACATTTGAGGGATACGTAACTAATGTTATGGATATAACCGTATCAGAACAACAGATGACATTTATAAAACATATAGACATGTTAATATCATCTAAGATAAAGAAGAATATACTAAAAGTCCCATTAACTGATATAGAAAAAGAATATGCATCAAAGTTGGGCATGTCTGTCAAGTCGGGCAGAGGTTGCGGGTAAAGATTTCATCATAGCAGTTTATATATTATGGTTTGTTTTGGTATTCCCAAGTACATCAGTATGTACAGCGCCAACAGGAACGCAGTTGAGTACCATTCTTTGGTCTGAAGTTAAAAAATTAATATCAAAGATAAAATATGATTGCATTAAATCATTATATGTAGTTACTAATGATAAGGTAAAATGTTCAGGTAATGGATATGAATCATTTGTTATAGCTAGAGCTTCTGGTAATAAAAATGCATCAGCATTATCAGGTTATCACAATGATTACATGACACTGATAGCCGATGAGGCAACTGGGATATCTGATGAAGTATTTGAACCTCTAGAAATGACGATGACAGGTAAAATGAACATATTACTATTAATATTCAACCCAGTGGTATTATCTGGATACGCATATGATTCACAGGAACATCCAGTATTAAGTAAACAGTTCATAAAATTACATTGGCCATCAACTGAATCAAATATAGTATCAAAAGAGAGTATAGAAAGAGCCGAAGAAAGATATGGTATAAATTCTAATTACTATAGAACATCTATAGCAGCAAAATGGCCAAAAGAGTCAACTGATTCACTTATACCGATACATATGGCTAGATGGTGTATTAATAGACAATATGATGAAGAAACTGCAATAGTACCAAATAAAGATGAACCAATTGTTATAGGGGTAGATCCATCAAGATCAGGTGCTAATGGATGCGATACAATTTGTACGGTAAGGCAAGGTAGTTATATATATGAGTTTTATAAACCAGAGAATCAAGTAGATTCAGTTAAAATGGCAGATGAAATAATAGATGTATTATTTTCTAGGTATCCAAACTTTACATATTGCTTTGTTGAAACAAACGGACTTGGGGGAGTTTTCTATGATATAATTAAAAAATATGATAAAGATAGAATAATACCAGTTAATGTTGCAGATAAAAATGTTGATGAAGAGTTTTTAAATATGAGAGCCCAATTATGGTTTAGATTAAGAGAAGCTATAATAAGTGGTTTTCTTGGTATCAATCCAGAAATTGAAAGAAATGAAACTGAAATATTTATAAGTCAAATAACAGATATAAAACAAGATAAAGTAAGTGTTCAGAACTCTGGAAAGTTTAAGGTTAAAATAGAATCAAAGAAAGATATGGCTTCAAGAGGAATAAGTTCCCCAGATTATGGTGATGCTACTATTTTGAGTTTCTATTACACGAAGGAACAATTGGCGCAAAGGTTGAGTATAGGTAAGTATAAACCAGTAAGTGATGCATATTCAAATGAAGATGACATACCAAGCTGGATGGTATAGTAAAGATATCAAGTTTAGAATACTTGGTATGATAACTAAGGGAGTTAATAATGCAATTTTTTATTACAGATGATAATTACAACCATGAACACATTATATTAATATCAGATAATGGTAAAGCATATGTTAGTACAGATGATGGACATTCCCATTTTCCAGAACTGGTACCGCCATCAGAAATAACAACTGAAGAATCTATGGTTATTATAAATGATCAACCTGCTGAATTAATGTTTGATCCAGATATTGAAGAGCACTCACATACATTAATGCCATTAAAAGAATCTAAATTAAAATGGACATTAGATGATGGTGAAGAGTGGTCACAGCAATTTGAAAAATATCAAGACGCAGATGAGTTAGAGAAAGATTCTATTGAATCCGGTGTTGAATCAGAAGGATTTGTTATCGGTGGTAACATGCAATGGGATGAAAAAGTTATTAAAGCTAGAACTGATATGGGTAAACCTGTATTATCAATTAATGTAACCCAACCAATGATAGATACGTTAATGGGAATGTTCTTACAAGCTGAAACTGATTTCAAAGCATATCCAAGTGAAGAAGGTGATGAATTAATAGCATCAGTTATAACTAGATTATTAAAACATGTTACAAGTGTTAATAATTTACAGTATCAATCAATGAAAGTATTTAAAGATGGTATTATAGCTGGTAGAGGTTGCTTCATGCCATATATAGATTATGGTGATAATATTAAAGGTGATATTAAGATTAAATGGGCTGACTGGAAAACATTTAGATTTGGTCCACATAAAAATGAAGACTTATCAGATTGCCCATATTTATTCATACAGAAATGGATAACCAAACAAGAAGCTAAAGATTATTTTGATTTAACTGATGATGAATTATCAGTATCTTCTTCAATATTAAAATCAGATAGTACTCATGTTGTACAAGATGGTGGAAGTCTGGAACCTAATTCAGAAATATCAGTTGGTAATAATAATGGTGGTGAGCCCGGATTAAATATATCATTGAAAGATGGTAATAAATATCTAGTATTAGAAAGAAGAGATAAAGTAGTCAAATCAATTCCAGTTGGTATATTAGATGATGAAGTATTAGAACTTGGTAATTATAAGAAATATATATCAAAGATAAAAACCATTGAAGATATAAAGATAGTGAATAAGAAAATAGAAAGAATTAAGATAGTTGTTTCTGTTGGTTCTAAAATAGTAGCTAAAGAATTAGTATCTGATCAATTCGCTGATTTCTTTGTAACGCCATATTACGTTCATAAGTTCATCAGGAATAATAAAAATATATTTTATGGTAAGGTTGAACAGTCAAAACTCCCACAACAGGAAATAAATCTAAGACATTGCCAATTATCTCAGAATGTATCCGGATCAAGTAGTAACAAATACTTCTATGATAGCAATACATTTATTAATGATAATGATAGACAGAAGTTTATACGTAATGCTCATAGACCAAATGGTGTATTTAGAGTTGATAATATAGCCAATAGACCACAATTAGAAATAGGGGCCCCTGCTCCTACTGGTGCTGCTCAAATGTTAGAAACAGATATCCGTTTATTCAGACAGATAACTAATGTAAACCCGGAAATGCTTGGTACTGGTGGAGATAGTAGTTCCCAATCTGGTGTAGCGATCATGCAAAAGAAACAATCTGCAATGGTTGGAAATGAAATTGTATTTAGTAACTTCAATATGGCTAAAGTTAAACTTGGTAATCAACTTATTAAACTAATGCAGGAGGTATATGCCAATGATCCTGAGAGAATAGTAAGGATACTGCAAAATAATTATACAAAGAATAAATTCCAGTTACCAGTAGATGGTCAACAACAAGACTTCAAAGAAATACCAATAGATTATATAATAGAGAAATTAAAAGATATAGATCTATTAAAGTATGATGTTGTTGTAGATCTATCCCAGCATAGTCAGTCAGCAATGATGCAGAACTATATGTTATTATCAGAATTAGCAGGTAAAGGTATCCCAGTTCCGATGGAGTTATTAATAAAGAACTTACCTATTCCAGAAAAAGATGAAATAATTATGGGTATACAAAGAAATCAACAAATGCAGATACAGCAACAAATGCAACAACCCCAACCCAAGCCAAAAGGTCAAAGCCAAAATGTTCCAGGTAATCCTAATAATATGAAACAAGTAAGATAATAAAGGAGATCAATCATGCCATTATTCAGTTTTAACAAGATCAAGAATAGAGTTATCAACGGTACTATACAAAGTTATATTGAAAAGTATAAGAAAGATCCGAAGCTATTACGTGCATTGCTAAGGGAAATAGTAGATGGTGCTAATGATTTCATTGATGAACCAGCAGAAAGAGAAGCCATTGCTATAGTTATAAGAGATGAGATAGAAGAAGTTACTGGAAATGATATTCCATTTTTTGATGATGATGAAGAAGTTAAAATGATAGTTGACTTTATTGAGAAATTAAATGGTATATTACAGAGATATGAAGGTAGATTAAGAAAAGAAAAATAACTTCGAACAAAATATGTAGATGAAGATGTAACATTATATTTAAACATAATGTTACACTTTCTTCAAAATTGTAGTATAATTAATTAGTAATATAATCAAAACCCAATCATTCGGAAGGATTAATAACATGACAGAAGAAAATAACATTGTAGAGGAAACAAGTGTAGATGATATATTAACGGAATTTGGTATAGAGAACACTGAAGATAAATCAGTTGATGAAATTATAGCTGAAATTGAAAAAGGTGAATCTAAAGAAAATGATGATACCAAAGAAAATGATGATACCAAAGAAAATGATGTTCAACCTGATACTAAACCAGTTGAAAATACTAAAGATAAAACATATGATGATTATACAAAAGAAGAATTAATAGCACATTTACAAAAGAAAGATAAAAGAATAGCAGATAAAGATACATTTATTGGTAAAAGAAGTAGTGAAATAGGTGACTTACGGAAACAATTGGCTGAATTAGAGAAATCTAAAAATGAAATAGTAGACCCATCTGATGATGATGCTATTGAAAATCCAATTGAATCCATGAAAAAAATACAGGAGAATGTTAATAAACGTCAGGAATTAGAAAGTAGGATTAGTAATATCAGGAGTCAAGATATAAGCCAAAACAATATTAGGATTATAGAAGAAACTCTTGGTAAAGATTATGATTACAAAACCAATATGACTGCCGTTATTGAGATTCTCAAACAGGACGAAGCTGGTGATAAGTTTATTAATGCTTTTATAAATAATCCAGGTTCCTTTGATACATCGGTTACATTCAATCTATTTAAAAGAGCTGAAGCGTCACTCAAAATAGCTTCACTAGAAAAGAAAATTGAAGACCTAACAAAATCAAAGAAATCCATAACGGATAATTTTAATAAAGCAGGTAAGAAATCTATTAATGATATTCCTGCAACAGTTGGTAAGGATTATTCAAATATAGATATCGACTCACTAACTCCAGCACAGGTAGACAAATTACTCAAAACTTTAAAATAATTAGATAAAATCCATAGGAGGATTAAAAAATGGCTATAACAACTATATCAACATCAAATGAATTGCGTAAGGCTCTCTGGGAAAAGAAATTATATGACAGAATGATTGCAGATTCCTTTTTTAGTAGATTCTCATCTGACAAAATGAACTCTTTGGTCTGGATTAAAGAAGATCTTATGAAAGAACAAGGTGATAAAATTACTTTTGGTCTTACAAGTACTGACCCTGAATCAGAAGAGGGTGTTAGTGGTTCCGATACTTTAGAGAATAATGAAGTTGCATTAGAAACAGGTAACTTTAAGGTTGAACTCGAAGTATACAGACAGGCTGTAAGAGATAATATTATAACAAGAAAACGTGCATGCTTTGATGTTTCCGCTGAAGAAGAGGAATGGCTTAGAAAATGGGGAGTTGCTAAATTAGATAGACTTCATTTTTCAGCTGCTTATTCAAGTCCTACAAATGTATGTTACATGAACTCTACTGCATTTACAGTTGGTTCTAGTGCTGCTACTGCATTGGCTGCTGTTGATGCAACTAATGGTAAACTTACTCCAGCACTTATTGCTAAAACAAGAGTAATCGCTAAAACTGGTAACGGTGGAAGCGCATATAGAATGGATCCTATCGTCGTAGATGGTATGGAACTTTATATACTCGTTGTTCCAGAAGATGTAATGTATGACCTTAGTCAGAACTCTGCAATGCAACAGGCACAAAGAGATGCATTAGAACGTGGTAAAAAGAATCCTATATTTAGAGCTGGTGATTTACTTTATAATGGTGTACTTATTACTGCAAGTTCAAGATGTAATTCTACACTTGGTGGTGCCGGTGGTATTATTCCTGTTGCTGAATGTTTATTCATGGGTAAATCTGCTATTTGTAGAGCTGATGGTAAAAAGTTTTCTTTGGTATCAAAAGATTTTGATTATGATTTCCAAAAAGGTCTTGCTGCTATGCTTTATACTGGTATTGAAAAAGCTCAATTCGCTAGTAAGGATTATTCATTGATTGATCTTGTTGTAGCACGTACAGCAATATCTAATTCATAGTAACTGTTTTTTGGGTGGTTGAAATATATCACCCATTTCTTTAAAATTATAACAATCCAATAGGAGGATTAAAAAATGGCTACAGTAAATATTAGTAACGATATAGCAAGAGCAGGTTTAGCAGGAATTTTACAGAGTGTAACAGCTCAATTTAGTGCAGTATCTAATCCAATGGCAACTGCTGATACCCAGAAACTTATTAAACTTCCACCTTATGCAATTATACATAGTTTTCAGTGCGTTATTGATACTGGTGAAGGTGCAACAGCAACTGGTGACTTTGGTATTGTTGGTGATGATATTACTGATGATCCTAATGGTCTTGACGATGCTGTTAACCTTGCAACGGCAGGTGTAAAATCTTTTGGTGTTGCTGGTACTGACGCTGCAATTGGTTTGGATATGGGTGCTTCTGGTGGTTATATAACAATGGGTGTTGATAATGCACTAGATGCTGCTATTTTCACTATTACAGTTGTATATTCCCAGTCTCAGAACGCATAACTTATAAATAGGCAATTATATGGGTGGATCCATTAACTTGGGTTCATCCATTTTTAGGAGTAATGATGTATAAAAAATTAATTATATTTATATTTATGCTTATATTATCACTTCCAGTATATGCAGGTATCAATGGAGAGGCATTAGCTTTTGATGCTACTAATAATATATGGAGAGTTATTAATATGACCGCAGAAGGTCTTATTGTAGCATCTTCAAGTGTATCGATAGCAACAGCTCCACCATTTATTAACCTTTCAGCTCCAGTAGGGGCAATGGCTGGTTATGTTTCTGCAAGTGATATGTTTGTACCATTAATGTGCGATGCAACTGGTAATTTAATGGTAACAATTTCTGGTAGTAGTGGTAGTTTACCTTCTGGGACTTCAGGAGATATATTAATATATGGTACTACATGGGAAGTATTGAATAAAGGTACTGCAGATCAAGTATTAACAATGAACTCAGGTGGGTTATTGCCAGAATGGAAAGCCGATGGTTCATCCACTGCTCTACATAATGACTTAGGTTCTATTGATGGTGGTGAAGCTGGATATTATGGTCATTTAACTGCTGCTGAAATGGCAGTAGTTGATAATACATCTAATACAAATACTGGCGATGAGACATTAACAACAATTAA
>Ga0208905_1000164_pt1 | contig 32600 bp, 23 predicted proteins | sample AntAceMetag02UKS_FD_184776 | JGI IMG/M metagenome (GOLD analysis project Ga0208905, IMG submission 184776) | Saline lake microbial communities from Ace Lake, Antarctica - Antarctic Ace Lake Metagenome 02UKS (SPAdes) (version 2) | ecosystem: Environmental > Aquatic > Non-marine Saline and... | reverse complement strand
ATATATCGCTATGTTTTAATTAAAAGTGGTGCGTTTCACACCACTTTGACGGATTATACAGAGGATCAATGGGTTATAAATACATCGCGCCCAAAACCCACCAAAACTCATGGACAATCTGATAAATTTTTCGTAGAAAAATTTTAATGCGGGATCGTCTAGTGGTAGGACGGGTGACTCTGGCTCACTAGGTCCAGGTTCGATTCCTTGTCCCGCAGTAAAAGATCCGCCTGAAAAGGCGGATCTTTTTTTTGTGGAACAATCCATAAAATTGGTGTGGATCGAGCTTGCTCGAAAATATCGTAATCTTAATAATCCTAATATCTTAAATTTTTTCAGCTCCTGACTCCTGGTTTTCCGGGAAATGTTCTATTTTATGCACATGTGTTGCATTTTGGAACCAGAGGAACAGGTTGTTTGCTTATTAATGAAAAACAAAGATTTTAACAATAAACTCCGCGTAATGGTTTATATAACTTGTTAATTATAAATATGATATCAAAATTTATATGGTAAATTAGCGTTATTTTTATGAATAATGCCGGTTAAAAAGAGCCGCATTTTTTTGGTTTGGCATGATAATTGCATTAGAGCATTGTAATAAATAATTTATCCCTTTGCAGTAACTTCTGTGAAAGGACACTAAAAGTCGAAATAATGAATCCCCCGATCTCGTTAATATGCAAGCAATGTGGTGGATGAATGGAGTACAAGAAATTACGGCGAAGAGGAGAAGATTTTCGGGTGTATTATTGTTTGAACTGTGATTATACCAGGCTATTTAAAAAGGAGCGTAATCATGTTATGGAGCGTCCCCGACTGGTGTTGGTCCTCAAGAGTGTGGGATACAATATAATCCAGAATATAATCTTCCCGAGAATTACAGAAAATCGAAGTAAGGAGAACTGAAAAGGAGTGATTTGCCCTTGATTGATAAAGCAGTAAAAGATGGGTATTTAAGGGAGGAAAATTTGAACAGTTATTTTCCCCTGATTCTGAACAACATCACCAATGGCATTATTGTCTTGGATAAGGAACTGGGGATTGTTTATTGGAATAAAGCCCAGGAACAGTCTTGTGGATTATCCTTGGACCAGGTGAAGGGGAAAAACATTATTCGCTTTTTTCCTCAACTCAAGAAAAACGGATTAGAGGGGGATTTTTACGCGGCTCTTCGCGGTGAAAGAATTTTAAAAGAGAGGTATCCTTATCAAAAATCTGATGGAATGACCGGCTATGCGGATCGTGAGAATATGCCACTCCGGGATGCCCAGGGAAGAATCATCGGGATTTTATCACAGATTACCGAAGTTACGGAGAAAGTTAATCTGGAGAGAAAGTTATTATGGGCAAACAAGTTTGAGGATCTGGGACACATGGCGGCCGGCCTGGCGCATGAGTTGAATAATCTATTCACCATCTTGTTGGCTCAAGCCGATTTGTCGGAGATGAATTCCGCGGCCGGCGATAATTCTGGAATAATTCGGACTGTTCATAAAGTGGCCGAAGCCGGAGGTGATCTTACCCGGCAACTTTTGAATTTTGCCAAAAAACCCGGTGTGGCAAAAGAACCTGCTGATCTGAAAGAAGTTGTTGCCGGCAGCCTCAGTCTACTGAAAGGTGTATTAGCTTGTGAAAATATCGAAATTGACGCCGAGTTGACGGATGTTTCAATAATTACCATTAATGCTTCTCAACTACAGCAATTGATCTTTAATCTTGTTCTCAACGCTAAAAACGTGATGAAGGATGGCGGGATTTTGAAGGTCAGATTGAAGGAAAAGAGTAGCAATATCAAATTGACCATATCCGATAATGGGCCGGGGATTCCGGAGGTTCTTTTGAAGAATATATTTGAACCATTCGTTACCTTCACCCGAGATGACAAACGAATTGGAACCGGATTAGGACTCTCGATCTGCCGGGATATTGTTCTTAATCACGGTGGAGAGATTAAGGTTAGAAGCCGTACCGGGTTGGGAACAACTTTCATTATCACCTTGCCGAAAGATTAAAAGTTGATGAATATGAAAATGGTAACTTCAGAACAATCATCGGAACACGTAACCCATTCGCGATTAGATACCATCTTTATCATCTGTCAGGAAGGTTCGGCTATTCCCGCTCGCCTTCAGGTTATCTATCACGGTAAGTTTATCTTAACAGTGAAAAATGGATATGAGGTAGCAGACCGGTTTACCGCCGGCTTCAGGATCGATGGCGTATTCATAACCATTGAGATGATGAAAAAAACCTGTGGGCCATTGTGGATTTGCCATAGTAATAAATTGTCCCCCAGGTACTTACGTATTATTACCCCCTCTTTTCTGGTCTTAGGAGGCCGATTTTGCCCCGGAAATCGTGTTTTAAGGCCATTCTTACTCCCGGATCAAGCTGACTCAAATCAGAAGACTGCCCCGCCGGATTCCCAGCAAGCGATGGCGAAGGATAGTTCATATCCCGTCTACCTACGCGAAATTGATGAGTGCCCGGGAGATAAATGATCTGCAAGAGACCAGCCCTCTCGAAGACATAATGTATCAGGCGCTGAAACGAGACAATATCCAGCCTGAACGACAATTCTATGTAAAAGCAGGGGGGAAGTTCTACTGTCTTGATTTTTGTGTTTTTTGCAAAGAAAGGAACATTAATATCGAATGCGACGGGGAGAAGTACCATACACTCCCTGACGCCCTCACCCGGGATCGCAAAAGAAACAACGACCTTGCCCGCCAGGGCTGGTCGGTCATCCGTTTCAGCGGCGCCCAGATCAGAAATAACCTGCCGGACTGTTTAAGGTTGATCAAAAAAACAATCCGCACCAACACTGGTACGGCAGATCAAATCGATTCAAACGTTAGTATGTAATTGCCGGATGAACCGCGAGGGGCCTCGAGTTGGACAATTCCGGGGACAATTCCCCGGAATTAAAAGATTCCCTAAAATGGAAAAAGATTGACAGAAAAACTCAAATAACCTCTTCAATAGTTAAATTATGTTAAATTACGTGCTCAATTGTGCCACGTGGCACAATTTCGTGTAAAAGGAGATGATCCATGAAACTGCTGATGATTGATCGGGATAAGATCATGGTCGAGGGATATCGTCTCCGGTTTAAAAGCGATAGGATGGGTATCGAATTTCCAGGCCATTCGATTATGGCTTAATCTAAATAAGTATTATATAGATAAAATACTTGAAATAGAATAAAACATCTGTATATATAACAGAAACTATATTAACATTCAGAATTACATATTGAATAACAAAACTAGCTAAGAATAATAATATGGCAAACTTTCCTGCAATCTATAAAGAATTCTCTTCCCGGAAGGTTTTTACTCTGGAAGATGTCAAAGCTGCTTTCCCGAATATCAAGCTCGCCTCTCTTTATCAGCAGATATCATACCTGATTAAGCGCGGTTATATCGGAAGGGTGAAGAGGGGACTTTACTATATTATTCCCCCCGAGGCAGAGCCGGAAACATTGTCACCGGATGCTCTTTTAGTCGCCTCTAAGCTAACCGAAAATTCAAAGTTAATCTATAGCGGAGCAGTTCTAGCCCGTGGTCTTTATCATAATTTTATTCATATTATCAGGATTACCGGTTCGAGGCGCGTCCCAGCCTTAACTTGGGGAGAATTTGATATAAAATTCCATCAGGTCCCGGCCGATCATATCGGGTTCGAAGAGATGAATATATTAAATGTATCGGTAACTGTAGCCAGCGAATTCAGGATTATTGTTGATGGATTGTTCCGCCCGAAATTTGTCGGCGGGTTTGAAGAATATCTTCGGATAATAGATAAGATCGAACAGATCGAACCCGGGGAAGTTATTGTATGTGCATCGGCCTTTAAGCGTCAGGGGCTTATGCAAAAAGTAGGTCTGATCCTGGAACTTAATCAAGAAAGATGGAATGTGGGGTCAGAGCTATTGAAGATCCTGGAAAAAAATAAGACATCGTTTCCTATCCCCCTGGACCCATCAAGTACTGCCCGGCGCTTAATCCCGAGATGGAACTTGTGGGTCAACGGCCGGGTTTTAGAGAGGATTAAAAGATGAAGATCCCTTTAAGTGAGATAGAGACGGTTGAAAAATTGCCGGGAAGATACTCGAAGATTAAAGTCGAGCAGGTCCTGGGCATGTTAAAAATATTAGAAAGAATTCAGGAAGAACCAGCCCTCCGTGAAAGATTGGCACTCAAAGGCGGTTCAGCGATAAATTTTTTCCTTCTTGAGAAGATGGGTCGGCTTTCGGTTGATCTGGATTTAGATTATATCGCCCCCCGAGAAACCCTGAAAGAAGCTATGAATGCTTCAGTAGAGCATAAAAGATTATTCGAGAAAATTGCTCGTGAGCTGAAGTTAAACGTCGTTAAATATACTCCGCCACGGCCTGGAAAGAGGATTGCTACAATAGGGCTCAGGGTCATAGGGCTCAGGGTCAAACCTTGAATATTGACAGAAGGGAAGATGAGCCGCTCTCCATGAAATCCGAAGAGAAAAGTCTGTTCACCTTTTTCTTTATTATTTGCGCATTGTGGTGTAAACTATCCACTTCTTATTAAGATAATGTGTGGTGTAGGTAAACCGGGTAGACTTGAGAAATATCTGGAACGTTGGAAGCGAATGCAGAATCAATTTAAGAAGGATAAAAAACTATTTCGACGAGTTAAACAGATCCGTCAATGAGCTATCAGTCAATAGTCAAGGTTTGACCCTGAGCCCTTCTCGTGCTGCCGTTCGTGGATTCATCAACTATCTCAAGACATATGAATCACGCAAGGCAATAAACCGTGAACCGTGAACGTGGAACCTGACAACCTGAGTAGTTACCATGAAGTACGTAAGTCGTGTTCATGAATAATCCGGGTTGAGAGTTGAATGATGAAAAAAGAAGAACAAAGCCCCGAGCCGCAATTCTGCGAACATATCGTAAGTTTGTATGAAGGTTCACAAGATAAAGTTGATCAGCTTGTTCCTTTCTTAAAATCCACTCTGGAACGCGATCAGAAGTGTCTGTACTTCTTCACCAATCCCCGCGAGAAAGATTCCCTGGGGGAATCCTTTAAGAAGCTGGGGATGAATCTCGATTTTCATATCAACGCGGAGCAGATGAAATATTTCCCGGATTCGGCTCTTTTATCCTCTGGTCGCCCGGAGTTCAAGAGTATTCTCCAACTTCTCAAAGAGGAAGCCGCGGTGGGGGAGAAGGAAGGCTACAGCGAATTGTCGGTGGCCTGGGATTTTACCAAATACTTAAAGACCGAGATATATTTTAAAGGATTACTAGAGTTAGAGACGGAATTGGATTCACTCCGCCTTTCCTTAAAAATCAAGGTGATCTGCCAGTATGACAAAGAAACGGCGCCCCCGACTCGTTTGATGGAAGTATTAAACCGTCACCGGCAGGTTTGCTTTCGTCATCAGATTTATGAAAATTTCTCTTATATTCCCGATACGGGGGAACTATCCGATTACAGTTTGGAAGAAGCCGGTCTGGATCGATACCTCGAAAATCTCGACGAGTGGAGCCGCTTGCAATCATCTCCAGCCGGCGGCCTCGATTATCGATCGACCCATTTCTCGGAATTGATTGAGGCGGTAGGAATGAGTGTGATATTTACCGATCTTTACGGTACGATCACCAGCGTCAACCAGGCAACCTGCGAGATGTACGGTTACGATTCTTCGGAACTGGTTGGAAAGCATATCAGTCTACTTTATTCAGAAGAAACTCCTCTCGAGACTTACAAGATGCTGGAGGCTCGGAAGAAGTTGGGAGAAAACTGGGAGTCAATTCTGACCAGAAGAAGAAAAGATGGAAGCCAAATCTCCGTATGGGTGGCGGTATCTTATATATACGATCAAACCGGCAATCTTGTTGCTTCGGCGGGGATCTCTCGGGATATATCCGGAGAACAGGCCCGGGAAGAGAGATTGCATTACCTGGCGGAGTTGGTGGAATTCGCGTCATTAAGTGTTATCTCCACCGATGAGTTCGGAAATATCAATAGCATAAATCAGGCGGGCCAAAATTTATATGGTTATACTGAGGAAGAGTTGACCGGCAAGCATGTCAGTCTACTTTATTCAAACGATTTCCCGGAAGAAGCGCGACGTAATTTGGAGATAAAGAAAGCTCAAGGTAAGTCTTGGCAGGCCGAGGTGGTCCGGCGATCCAAAGATGGAAGAGAGTTCCTCGTCTGGATGGCGGTATCCTACCTCTTTGACAGGCATAATCGGATCAAGGGTATGGTGGGTATCTCACGCGATGTTTCCGATGAGCACCGGGAGAAGAAAAAATCCCGGTATATGTCTGAATTGATCGAGGCGGCGGCTCTGGGAATCATTTCAACCGATGTCTTCGGAAATATAACCAGTGTTAATCACGCAGCCGAGAAGATGTATAGTTATCCAGCCGAAGAATTAATTGGTAAGCATATCAGTATCCTTTATTCGAAAAATAATCCTCCCTCCCTGACGAAGGCATTACACGAAAAAAAACTTAAAGGAGAGGGATGGGAGGTGGAAGTCTTAAGAGAGAAGAAAAACGGAGAGGTTTTTTCCGTATGGCTGGCTACTTCTTATATTAAGGATATGCGCGGAGAGGTAACGGGGATTGTGGGGATCTCCCGGGACATCTCCGAGGAAAAGAAGGAGAGGGAAAAGAATATCTATATGTCGGAACTGGTGGAGAGCGCCTCGCATTGCATTCTCTCCACCGATATGGATGGGAGAATTATCAGTATCAACCGGGCGGGCGAAAAGATGTTCGGTTATCCACCCGGGGAGTTGGTCGGGCAGCCGGTCAAGGCTCTTCAGTCGGAACAGGTTCCGGATTCATTGCGGGCGTTTTTGCGAGAGAAAGCACGGAAAAGAAAGGGATGGGAAGTGGAGACGCTGGGGCGAAAGAAAAATGGAGAGATCTTTCCCCTCTGGCTGGCGGCGTCATATCTCCTCAATAATGACGGAGAAAAGAAAGGCGCGGTAGGGATTTCCCGGGATATCAGTAAATTAAAGTCGGCAGAGGAGACGTTGAAGTACATGGCAGACCTGGTGGAGAGCGCTTCTCTGGGGATTATCTCTACCGATAGGGAGGGGAAGATCGTCAGCATCAACAAGGCCGCCGAGAAGATCTTCGGCTATTCGGCGCTGGAACTGATCGGGAAGAAGAGCAGTATTCTACATTCCAAAGAGAATCCGGATTCCATCCTGAAGGATATTGCGGAGAAAGCTAAGCAGGTTGTTCCCTGGCATGGGGAGTTGATCGACCGGCGCAGGGATGGCTCGGTCTTTCCGATCTGGCTCTATACGTCCTATCTCTTCGATTCCAAGGGAGAGAAGAAAGGCGCGGTCAGCATTATCGAAGATATTACGCAGAAGAAGGAGATGGAGAAAAGCCTGCTTGATTCGATAAGATGGAAGACAATGGCCGAGATGGCCGCCGGGATGGCCCATGAGATTCGCAATCCTTTAAGTTCGATTGTCACTTCGCTGAAACTGCTTCAGGATGCCCGGGGCGAGACAATCAACGATGAGCACATTACGATTACCCACATTATCCGGAAGGAGTCCGATCGGCTCAATAAGATTATCGGTGATTTTCTCCGCTTCTCCCGTCCCCAGAAACCGCGATTGAAGCCGGGTGACCTTAACGCCATTATCACGGAGGTGATCGAGGTCATCAAGAGGGATAAGAAGTTACGGAAAGAGGCGGCTATCAAGCTGGAACTTACCCCGGAAAAAGCCGAGGTATATTTCGATACCGATCAGATAAAACAGGTGTTGTGGAATTTGTTGTTAAATGCTTTACAGGCTGCTTCCGACCGGGGAGAGATAAAAGTCACTTCCCGCGTTGGCCCGGGCGAGTATATCCTGGATATAGAAGATAATGGCAAAGGAATCGACAGTGAGTCCCTGGATAGGATATTCGAACCCTTCTTCAGCACCCGCAAGAAAGGGACCGGCCTGGGATTGTCGATCGTCAAGAAGATTGTTGATGCCCATCAAGCAAAAATTACGGTTGAGAGCCGGCCCGGCCAAGGCACAAAATTTTCTCTGATTTTCCCTCTTCATAATTCCTGATCTCTCTCCAGTGAGTTCGATTCTGTTGGCTTCGAATCTTCGAACTCCGGTATTATCTTGTATATTTCCCTTTAATTGTGGTTTACTTCTTTTAATATTTATAACTTCTCTGAAGTTATAAATATCAGTAAATAATTTTTTTGGAGAAAAAATTATATGGGCAAAATATTAATCGTCGATGATGAAGAATCAATGCGGATTACTCTCTCTCTTCTCTTTAAGAAGCAGGGGCATGCCATTACTACGGCTTCAAGCGGAGAGGAAGCGGTTGCGATTATAAGTAAAGATATATTCGACGTTATAATCACCGATCTCCGAATGGAAGAACTGGGAGGGATCGATGTCCTAAAAGCTGTCAAAGCGGTCCACCCCGGGACCGAGGTAATCATCCTCACCGCGTATGGAACGATAAAGAACGCGGTGGAAGCGATGAAGCTGGGGGCTTTCGACTACCTGACCAAACCGCTTGAGCCGGATGAAGGGATACTGGTCGTCAATAAGGCCCTGGAGAGGAAGAGTCTCATCGGAAGGGTCGAGTACCTCAGAAAAGAAGTGCGGGACAAGTACCGGTTTGAGAATCTGGTGGGAGAGAGCCCAAAGTTTAAAAAGGTTCTTGAGATTATCAGCGCGGTAGCTCCTACCGACAGCACTGTTCTCCTCCTGGGAGAGACCGGCACCGGGAAGGAGCTGGCGGCCAAGGCGATCCATAACCTGAGTCCCCGCCGGGATAATAATTTTGTGGCCTTAAATTGCGGATCGCTGCCCCCGCCGATTCTGGAGAGCGAACTCTTCGGCTACGTCAAGGGCGCCTTTACGGGAGCGAACAAAAATAAGGAAGGTTTATTCTCTGCCGCCGATCGGGGCACATTATTTTTAGACGAGATCACTGCCACGAAGCCGGAATTTCAAGTCAGCCTTCTGCGAGTGCTCCAGGAAAGAGAGATCAGGAGGGTGGGGGATGTGAAGACGGAGAAGGTCGACGTCCGTCTGCTAGTGGCGACGAATAAAGATTTAAAGATTGAAGTCGAGAAATTGCGTTTCCGGGAAGATCTTTACCATCGCTTAAATGTGGTGCCGGTCGAACTACCCCCCTTGCGGGACCGGCGCGAAGATATACCTCTACTGGTGGAGCATTTTGTTAAAGCGTATTCCGAGAAATTAGAAAACCCGGTCTCCGGGGTTAATTCCGCGGTGATCAAATTGTTCCGGGAGTACTATTGGCCCGGCAATATCAGAGAACTTGAACACACGATAGAAAGGGCTATTATTTTCTGCCGGTCCGGAAGACTGACCGTAAATGATTTTGATGATATCGCAGCGTCCGTATCAAAGCCCGCTCTCTTAGAGCCGACGGCCGAAGAATTGACGATCCAGGAAATGGAGAAAAAACATATTCAGACGGTAATGAAGATGTGCGGAGGGAATCAAACCAAAGCGGCCGAAAAATTGGGAATCGGCCGAAATACCCTCTGGCGCAAGTTGAAAGAGTATAAAATTATTCCTCCGGAATAATTTGGAACATCCTGTTCCAAATTAGGTTAAATTTTATTCCTACTTGTTTATCTTTTCTCCGCATTCTTTTTGCGATTTTTTCTCCTTCAATCACCTTGATTACCACCGGGTCTTACACCGCTGGCATAAATAAAATAAAAAGGCAAAAATAAAGGATTATTGGCCATTGGATATTCAGTTATCCCTTCACGGTTCACGGTTTATTGCCTTGCGTGTTTCATATGTCTTGAGATAGTTAATGAATCCACGAAAGGCAGCACGTGTTTGTCTGGCCTGCTTATAAACATCTTTGAATTCGTTGGGTGATATGTACCTTTCATCCCAAGCTTCAATATCTTTAAACCGTTCAATCTTCATCACTCCCTAACCGTGAACCCCTAAACCTGAGTAGTTTAATTTGGAACACCCAGTTCCAAATTAAAACGATAATCTCCTCCCGGAGGTATCCTTCTCCCCACTTCATCTCTTTTTTTGCCTAAATTATTTCCTCATTCTCTCTTTAAGTACCTGTAATTTCCCCGAAATCTCATTTTCTACTTAACAATGGCACGCTTTTTGCTATGTATATTGATGAACGTAGTGAGCAAATTTATGACTTCTAAGAAAAAAAAGATAACTGCGGCGACCAGGGTTAAAGCGGTCCGCGAAGTTCTTGCCGGAAGGAAGATCTCTGAAGTAGCCGAGAGCTATTCTGTGAACCGGAGTTCCGTTTGCCGGTGGCTGAAGAAGTCGCAAGAAGCCATCGTCAAAAGCCTGCAACCGCATAGCCGTGGTCCGAAGAAGAACGCACATCAAGTCGTCAGGCTAAAAGAGAAGGTAACAGATCTGAAAAAGCTTCTGAGAGCGAGAAATAAACGGATCAGTCTGCTGGAGAAGAAGCTGGAGGAAGTAGAAATATATGATCCCCGTCCCGCCCGCTGCCCGAAGTGCGGATGTGAAAAACTATATAAGAATGGAACCTACCGGATACCTCTATCTAAAATAATCCCCCCGGAAGAGTATTTTAATAAGAAGATCCCAGTAAAACGTTTTATCTGTCCGGCCTGCAATAATCCCACCTTTCTGGATTATCCGGCTATTTTATATCACAGTATTTTCCTTAAAAAGCAGAAAAATAGCAAAAAATAGGGTCTTTGCCCTATAGGCATTATACATTAATAACGCTATCCGGGTATATTAAACCCGGAAGGGGTGTGTTTAATGTCAATTGAAGAAAACAATCTCCAGGACAAAAATTAAACCACAGAGACATAGAGAAATACAAACAAAGGAAAAGGTAAAAGGAAAAACTTGGAATAAAACAGAATATCCAGGTGATTAGTTGCATCGCAAGCGTTAGATCTGGGAATAAGAATAGAAAATAGTTTAATAATCAAGACCGTCCCCTGAATACTAAAACAAAGTAAAAACGCAAAAGAAAAAAACGCCCCCCTGAGGTTTATCCTCGGGGAGCGAAAGTTCAATAGTTAAACACGAATCAAAAACCCCTTAAAGAAGTGAAGAAGCTAGAGGAGGAGGAGAAGCGATAAAGATTATTTATAGACTTTATCGTGGCTGCCAAGAGTTATGAAGAGGATTGTCATATTAGGCAGAGTGTTACAAAGCTCTGGGGAGCAGCCGATTAAATCCTGGAAATGCTGTTTTCGGCATTCATCGCAGATGGAAAAGATAATCCGCATGGATTTAGTTACACGGGCTGAGCGAAATCCCTTGAGGTTGCCGACTAAAGGTTCGCTTTTGCAATTGTGGTATGGATCCTGGCAAAGGAGGCGGACTTTATTCTTAATGGATTTACTCAGGTGCCGATACTTGAGAACCTGCTTCTTAAATTCAGGGAGGAAATATGGATTATAAGTCTGCAAAGGTCTCCTCAAAAGATAGCAGGCGGACGCCTTTCTTCAATTGCTTTTTTGCGCGATCAATCGATTCAGTGAGTTCTTTGCTGGACATGATATTCAAAGTCTCAGAAATTTGTTCCCAATCATTGATATTTAAAATGACAGCTCGCGGTTGACCGGATGGTGTTGTGATGAATTCTAATTTAAATTTGGTTTTTGTATTGGCGATCATTTTTATACCTCCATGCTTTTATTAAGGTGACGAAAAAAGCATATCATATGGTTTATCAGATATCAAACAAAAATTTTTATTTCATCAAAATGGAGAAAAAGTGAGGGGGGAGCATATCTAAGAGAATAACAAAAGCCAAAAGTAAAAAGTATCGCTCGGCATGACCAATGTCATTGCGAGCGTTAGCCGAAGCCGCGAGCGAAGCGTGGCGGGAAGCAATCTCATAAAAACAAATAAACCACAGAGACATACCAGTTAAATAAATTTGATTTAACGGCACAAGCAGAGTACACAGAGAAAAAACCAAAGGCAAAAAAAACGCCCCCCCGACGATTGTCGTCGGGGAGCGAAAGTTCAATAGCTAAACCCAGACATCAAAGAAAAAAACGGCCCCTGCCGCCTTGGTTCCCCCCGATTATCGGGGTCCGGCAGGTGAGAAAGTTCAATAGCTAAACACACATCAAAAATACCCCTTAAATTATAAACGAATAAGGCATAAAGCAAGGTCTGACCCCAATACTGATCACATGGTCCCAAAAAGTGGGGGCGAGGGAGAAAAAAACGAATAACCAACCGCAGAATATCGAATATTGAAGTGAAAAGAGCCGAGGCAAAGGCAACTTTTTAACCCGAGATGGCGAAGCCATTTTTCGGGTCAGTTTTGCATTTATCTAAATGCTCTGAAGAATAATCTCGGTAACTTTATCAATGGCTTGAAGCAAATTGATTCGTTTGGATTCAAAAACTTCTTCAAAGGTATGAACATGAAAGGGAAAAGAATTAAGTTCTCGATGATGCGGAGCCGAATCCCATCTGCGAATGAGCCAGCCTATTTCACGGATCTTTTCTTCAAGCTTTATAAGGTAGCGGTCCGTCATATTTTAGCATTTCGCAGGATTCTTAATTCATTATTGATGCTTGTATACGCTCGATGCAAGAAATCACAGGTTATCAGGATAGAAGTAAGCGTAGTAGATAATTTTATTACTTCGGGATCCGGAGCAGAAGCTTTGCCGAGTTCTTTTAAGGTTATTACGCTATGACCCAATTTTTCAAGCAAGGGCTTAATCTTTAACGGAACACAATGATCGAGGAGAAATTTCATATTACGGCAACTTCGCCCAGTTCTTGAAAAAAGTGTATCTCTTCATTTTTAACAAGCTGATTGGCATATGAAATACAGGCTTTGACATCTTCCTCGGAAATATCAGGAAAATAATCATCGGAGATAATGGTTTCTATTGGAAAACCAGCGGACAGAAGGTCAAGTATTTGCCAAACCATGATTCTGTGTCCTTTAACACATGGCTTCCCGTGGCAAATTTGGGGGTCAATAGATATTCTTTCAAACATTTTAATCACCTCTTAAATTATAAATTTTGGTTAACGAATACTATAATCAAAATAAATATAACACCTGATTCGCTGAAATCAAACGAAATTATTCATAATAAAAAAAGGCTTCGAGTGCGTTAGCCCTGAAAAGGCAAAAAGAAAACCGCCCCCCCGACGATTGTCGTCGGAGAGCGAAAGTTCAATGGCTAAACACGCATCAAAAATACCATTAAATTATAAACGAATAGTGCATAAATCAAGTGCTTGCATCCCGATTTATCGGGAGTCTGACCCCAGAGTTACGCATAAAGCAAGGCCTGACCCCAGAGTTACGCATAAAGCAAGGCCTGACCCCAGAGTTATTAACTTAATTTTTTGTCTCTGTGGTTCAAAAAAGGGGCTGGGGCGGGGGAGTTAATTAGAATCGGTAAATTTCTTTACGATCACCAACACGGGCTATATTCAGGGATTGTTGCGAAGGATAAACAGTATAAATCACACGGTAATTACCAATTCGGAGAGAAAAACATTTTTTAAGCTTTCCTTTTAATTGTTTTCCCCGGAAAGGGGATTGGGATAAGGATTCGATGGCTTTGTCGACCTTTAAGAAAATATCAGGTTGGGATTTTTTAAGACGTTTCAAATCCCGGCCGGCGACGGGATTAAGGAAAATTTTAAATTTCCGAGATTTCACTTTTAAATTTTTCCCAGGGGATTGCTTTCCCTTGTTGAAAACGAATATCAGCGTCGGCGACTTCTTGTTCAAGTTCCGGGACCTCACGGTATCCGGCCTCAACAAGCAATTCGTTATAGTCGTCCGCTGGCAGGATAACCATTGGTTCGGATATAGTTATGGCGTGTAGATCATGATGAGCCGTTTCAGGTGTCATAGATAGCCTCCTTTAAATAAGCATTTTAAAAAACAAATTAAAGATATCACAAGAAATTTGTGAATACAAACTAAAAAGACTATTTAAACCACAGAGGCATCCCTAGTGAAGTAGCTTTGCACTTCACGGGACAGGCAGAGTACACAGAGGATGAAAAATACAGAAAAAAAGTGGAGTAGTAGATTGAAAAATTCTCTGTGTCCTCTGCTTGTGCCGTTAAATCAAAGTTATTTAACTGGTATGTCTCTGTGGTTCAAAAAAGGGTCCGAGGTGGGGGGAATAAAAAGGCAAAAGGCAAAATTTTAAAAGAGACCCGAAAAATGATCTTTGATCATCTTGGGTTAAAAATATCGAATATCTGCTTGTGCTTGCATCCCGCTTATTGCGGGGCATCCCGATTATTTCGGGGGAACATCGAACTCCGAATGTCGAAGTGGAAAAGCTCAAAATGGGCGATAGATGATAGGCAGAGGCGTTAGCCCTTGGAAGGATTATTTCGCATTGAGATGTGAAGTATATTCATCGGGAGTAAGGGCAGGAATTAAAGCGGAAGCAATTGTGAGCAAGGAATTGTCTCTGGATAAAAATACGGATGGTTGCGTAGAAAGAGCTATTGCCATGATTATAGCATCGAAAGGGTCAAGATGGTTTTTACTTTGTAAGAGATTCGCTCTCAGCAGCGTTATCTCGTCAGGAATTACGATATCAAGAATGTTTTTCAGCAGAGTAATAGTCTTCTCGATGACATGGTCGGCTATGTTTTTCTTACGTCTCAATAAGAATCTTAGTTCAAAAATATTTGTCAATCCGGTGCATCCTTTTAAACGGTGGTTTTCCAATAATTCAAATATCTTATATGGAGCTTTCCACAGTTCTTTTCCGGTTCCGGTTTCGACTTCCTGGGTAAGCCAATTTACAATTACATCTGTATCCAGTACGACGGAATTCGGCAACGGATTTTTATTGGGAGGTCTTTCCATAAAGATTTCCCCTGAGTTCTTTAATAAATTGAGTGCTGGTTTTGTCAGGAGGGATTATGCCTTTAAAGCTTCCTGAAAGTTTATCAACGATAGAAGCGGGTTGTTTGACAACTTTCAATGGCCCCAGGGCTTCAATTGCTTGCTGTAATGTTGATGACATGATTCTCCTCCAAAATAACTTTAATAGTTAAAAATATCATAGTACTAAGCGATACACAAACAATAATAAAAACAAAGTTAAAGGGCAAAAAGAGAATTAAATTAATGGACGTGATCTAATGCAGTTTTCGTTAATAATAAACAAATTGCCGGTAATATCAGATGCGGAGTGGCGGGAAAGAAACGTATTGAAGAGGCGATTAATTGTGTTACTGGAGAAACTATTTGATCGAGAAAAAATTTCATATTTTAAGCGGAAGCAACAAGTTCAATCTGCTCATTTTCTATAATAGCTTTAGCATAATGTATGACCGCGGCTATATCGGCAGTCTTTAACTCGGGGTATTCATCAATTATTTGCTTAAAAGTGAAACCTTCCTCCAATAATCCGAGGATTATAAAAATCATGATACGGGTTCCCTTAACACATGGCTTCCCATGGCAAATTTGGGGGTCAATAGATATTCTTTCAAACATTTTAATCACCTCCGGAATTTTTATTTTTATAGAATTTATTGTTAAAGGAATATATCACGGAATTCAAAGCGGTTCAACATAAAATTTTTCCGTAGAAAATTTAAATGAATAAAAACGTAAAAATCCTGTTTATCATTTTGGGAGCGGTTATCGGGCTTAGCCTGATTTATGGGGCGCATCACGAAGCGATGCAAAGTAAAAAGTATCCCGAAGAGATTGGGGCGGAGTTGAATTATCCTGTAGATCCTGCTCCGGCCCGATTTATCGGGGTTAATCCTGTCAAAAAAGATGCTGAGGCGGGGGAGGAAGTCTCCAAAATGGAGCGCCGTGTTCCAAAGCGAAGCCGTATCTTTTAAGGAAGATCGAACTGCCGGGAGTCTTTTGAAAGATATATTTGTATAACACCTTGAATGCCAATAGATAATATAAGTCCGTCAAAAATTAAATAAGATTGGCATGTATTTTGCTCGTAACTATAAACCACACTCTGAATAAACCACACCCCGATTAATGCTTCGGGGCGGGGAAGACAAGGAGAAATTAAAGGAAAAAGGAGATTGGTAAGTGCAGTGAAAAAAATAGCAGAAAATGGCTAAAAATAGGGTGTTCACCCTATATACATTAATAACGATATCCGGGTATATTAAACCCGGAAGGGGTGTGTTTAATGTCAATTGAAGAAAGCAATCTCCAGAAAAAAAATTAAACCACAGAGACATAGAGAAATACAAACAAAGGAAAAGGTAAAAGGAAAACCTTGGAATAAAACAGAATATCCAGGTGATTAGTTGCATCGCAAGCGTTAGATCTGGGAATAAGAATAGAAAATAGTTTAATAATCAAGACCGTCCCCTGAATACTAAAACAAAGTAAAAACGCAAAAGAAAAAACGCCCCCCCGAGGTTTATTATCGGGGAGCGAAAGTTTAATAGCTAAACACGCATCAAAAATGCCACTTGATAATAAACGAATAGTGCAAAAAGCAAGGTCTGACCCCAAATAAGAAACGTTAGCGAAGGTCTGATCACAGAAATATGCATAAAACAAGGTCTGATCCCCAGAGTTAAGGCAAGAGTAAAAAGTCAAAAGGGAAAAGTATAGCTCGCCACAACCTATGTCATTGCGGGCCCGCCTGGTCCGCCGTTTTATGCGCCGAAGTCTTGACAAAGGCGTAAGCGCGAAGGAGGAAAGGCGAAGCAATCTCATAAAAAAATTTAACCACAGAGACATCCCCAGTGAAGTAGCTTCGCACTTCACGGGACAGGCGGAGAACACAGAGGATGAAAAAGACAGGCAAAAAGCTGAGTGGTAGATTGAAAAGTTCTCTGTGTACTCTGCTTGTGCCGTTAAATCAAAGTTATTTAACTGGCTGCTTCGGAATTTCAATAAACCGCGGATTAAACGGATTAATCGGATTATTTGTTTTTAAATCAGTCTAATCCGCGTAATCCGCGGTTAAATAAGTTGCCCGAGCAGCGAAGCGAGGGCTAAGTTCCTGTATCGGAATTTCAATACATGTAAAAAAACTCTTGTCCCGTATTTCACGAGGAGTCTAACGGTCTTCAACGATCTTTAACGTTTTTATTTTCAACGTTTTTATTTTTTAACGTTAGCGCCGGAGGAGCTATGTTCTATGTCTTCCCCGCCCCGAAGCATTAATCGGGGTGTGGTTAAAAAATGGGTCCGAGGTAGAGGAAGAAAAAGGAGAATAATGAACCGCAGAATATCGAATATCGAATGTCGAAGTGAAAGGGGCAGAGGTAGAGGGACTTTTGCCTTTTTACTTTTAACTTTGTCTTTTGTCTCTGAGGTTAAAAAAAGGGGCTGGGGTTGGGGTGGAAACATTAAACAGGCTGGTGGATTTTAGATAGCTGCGAGAGCAAGTTTCTTCGATTTTGGTGTAAATTTAAAATCTGCCTGAAGAGGGATGGAAAACACCTGGCCTTTTTCTTTCGCCAGAGAGCGTTTTTCGAAATGAAGTATGGTAAAACCGATAATTTCTTTTGTCCTGGGAGAAAGCTTGACGTAAATCTCTTCTCCAATTTCAGACAGGATGGAAAAGCGAGGGTTTCCCAGGTAAATATTAAGTTCATCGGCGTCTTTATCGTAGGAACAATTTATTATTTTTTCCATATTAATAGACCACCTTTTTTAAGGTTAAAGACCGGGAAAGAAGTTTTGACATAGCCTTTTAGCTTATCTTCCTTTTTTTCTATGACAACTAATATAAAAAAGCTTCCATATTTAGTGTGAGAAGTGCGGTTGAAATGAAGATGACAATTGCTATCAATTTTACTCTGGTAAATATAATCAGGGTTTCTAATTGTGTTTTTTACCATGGACAAAAATTGTCCCATAATCGGATGTTCTTTCAGAATATGGTTAAACCAGCATTTGCTGGTTAACGTAATAAAATAATCCAAAGGATCTTTGCAACGGAACAATTTAGCACCTATTAATTAAAACTATGTTCTTATTTGTAATTAAACCTATCACATGCTTTTTTGCATGGCAATACTAATAATCATTAACAGAACATAGAAAAAGTAAAAAGTCAAAAGGAAAAAGTATCGCTCGGCCAGACCGATGTCATTTTTAAGACCAAAAAGCAAGCCGATCATAAATGAAAAGAGCAAAGGGAAGACTTGACCCCTAATTTTCAAAAAAAACTAATTAAACCACAGAGACATCCCCAGTGAAGTAGCTTCGCACTTCACGGGACAGGCGGAGAACACAGAGGATGAAAAAGACAGGCAAAAAGCTGAGTGGTAGATTGAAAAGTTCTCTGTGTACTTTGCTTGTGCCGTTAAATCAAAGTTATTTAACTGGTATGTCTTCCCCGCCCCGAAGCATTAATTGGGGTGTGGTTGAAAAATGGTTCCGAGGTAGAGGGATTTTTTACTTTTGCCTTTTTACTTTTAACTTTGTTTATTGTCTCTGTGGTTAAAAGAAGCTATTCGACATTAAAACTGTTGCATAAATAGAGTTGTCAAATTAAAAAATCCCAAATTAATTCCATAAACCATAAATAGGATGGAATTGGGTATCCCCGGGAAAAGAAGAATAAGGGGAAGAGAAAAATGTTAATTGAGTGGCGTCAAACACACACTCAGGACTAACCGATAAAGTTGCAAGCATAGATATAACAAGAAGATGCAACTATAAGCAGCGACTATATGTTTGTTATTTACTAGGCCATATTTAAGGGATAACTTACTTTCACTGAGTCCGCGTCAATCAATGAAGGACGGTATAATTGATGGAGTTTACACAGAGTTTTTTAGAAACAGCCGGTAGGGGCAAGAAAACACAAAACATAGTTGTATATTATTGTATATTATAATGAACCAAGGAACTGAGATCTCTCGCTATCGCTTATCTCAATTCTTTGATGTCTGCGACGGGACAGGCTCAGCAATCTTGTGTAATTTATACGGGTTAGATAATTTTATAATCTTTGCGGTCTTTGTTGAAAATTCTGGGTTTATCGAAGAGCGTCTCTGCGGTTTTAAAGTAAATTCGTATAGATGGGAGTGTTAAAAGTTTTTCCGGTATTGCCTCAATGGAATCATGATAAATTCGCAAACCCCGGTAAACCGAGGGTAAACTGCGTGAGCTAATTTATATGAACAACCGAAAACAATTCATTATTCTATTGATTCTCTTGATTATCGCCGGAGTGGTCTTCTATCGCCAGTTTGTGGTAGAAGAACGGATAATAAAAAGCTCGTCTCCCGGACCGACAATTTTCGAGGAGATAAAGAATAAAGACGTTCTTTTAGATCAATCAGGCGCCAAGAAACTTCCGGAGAGCGTTGGAGAGGAATACGCTCGCGATTTTGAGATTGCTTCCGCCGAAATTTCTCCGGATAAAGGAATTGAGACCCTTTCCGCCACTCTATCTCCTGAATCAGAAGAAGACCGTGGTTCGGCGGAGGTTATAAAGTTACAGGAAATTGATATTATTAAGCCCGGTAAAGCCGGAACGGTGAACCTCTCTAAAGCGAAGTTGTCACCGGCGGGAGACAGGTTATTAGTAAGTATGGAAGACGGCCGCGGTCTCTCCGTCTATACGGTGAATACGGGCGCCGAATGGGAGATAAGCGTGGCGCCGGGTTCCGGATACGGGGCTTGCTGGTCGCCCGACGGCCGCCGGGTCGCCTTCAAGGAAGTGGATCCGGAGACAGGTCAAGAGCGGCCGATGATCTATGAGGTAGAGACCGGATACCTGGCGGCACTCGATAAGGAAGGACGTTATTGCGGTAACCCGGTCTTTTTAAGGAACGGTATGATCGGATTAACCGCCGGCAAATGTATATATCTCTATGATGAGGATCTGAATGTAAAGAAGAAACTGCTCATTGAAGAGGAATCCGGCCCGGCCGCCTTCTCTCTCGGTGGAAAGTATTCGGCTGTGGCAACCGGGAGTGGTGTTGTTCTCATCGATCTGGAAAGTGAAGAGAAGCAGCTGTTGTCTCCTCCGGGGACGGATTACCGCGATCTGAAGTTCTCTCCCAACGGGAGAAGACTGATTCTTGAAACGGTCTCCGGCGAACTGTCGGTAACCGATCTGGTTTCCGGAAATATTATAAATCTGGGTCGGGGGAGTGACGCTCAATGGCTTCCGGATGGCAAGCAGGTTGTTTATATGAGAAATCTGAGGCGGATTATCGATGGTGTGAATAGTTCGGAGATAATAATCGCCGATATCCCCGGCGGAGCCGAAACCTCGATCTTTAAATCCGATCAGGAGATATTAAGCAGCCTCTCTCTGGCCCCGGAGACAAAATTAGTAAGCTGTGTCATCTCCGGGGAAGGAGAAGTCAGGATATATAGCATCACACAGTGATGCAAAGTAAAAAGGCAAAAGTCAAAACGCCCCGCCGAGGTTTATCCTTGGGGAGCGAAAGTTCGATAGCTAAAGAACCGCGGAAAATCCAATATAGAAGTAAAAAAAGCCGAGGCAAAGGCAACTTCGACATTCGACATTCGACATTCGAAGTTCGGTGTTCGATATTCGCTTTTATAACGGGGCGGAGATGAGGGGAGAAAGATAATCCCGAAATACTTAATGATGAGACCCGAAAGAATGAAAAAAAGACGAATACCAAGTGTCGGAAGAAACCGGGCCGGGGCAAAACTTTTTCCTTTTTCCTTTTTCCTTTTTACTTTATCGCTATTCATCGGAATCTCCCCGGCGTCCGCCGTTCAGATTGACGGTGTACCGTACATCCACCAAGTCTACGACACTCCCTCGGATTTTAATGGGTCGTGGGCTTGCAACGCGACTTCCGCTTTAATGTGCATACAATCGTATGAAAGACTCCCGATTCATAATATAACCTGTTCGGAATTCAACGGCGTTCCGGAACATACCAGCCCCTATGGATTTTACGTCGCCAAGGAGTATACATATAATGGAATCACCTACAATAGTGTTTACAACGACGCCTCCGGCAATCCCGCACGGGGTGGCTACGGCTACGTCCTTCGAAACGGCTGGCTGCAGGATCTCCGTAACGGGATCAGGGAATATATCAGCAATCATAATCTAACCTCCTCCGAAAAAAGCGCCACTATCGCCAATGCCATAGCCGAGATCGACGCCGGGCATCCCTTTGTCTTGCTGAACAGCCTCACCATCGCGGGTCACTATATCTGCGTGATCGGTTACGAGAATGACGGCCAGACGGTAATCGCCAACGATCCCTTCGGGAACAAGGCAACAGGCTACGGAACCTACGGAAACCCGAACGGCGCTGCTGTCAGGTATGACTGGCCCGGTTATAACCACGGCCATTCCAATCTGAGTTCAGTCTGGTGTATCATTACCTCGGGGGGTTCCGGGGGCGGCACCGACGGCGCGACCTATGTGAGCGAGGGGTCACCGCACGATCATGACGACATCCAGGCTGGGGCGGGATTCACCAAGACCTGGACAATCCAGAATACGGGCACCAATACCTGGAGCAACGATGGGAGCTACCGGTGGAAGTTCGACGGGGGAGACCAGATGGGCGCCCCCGCCTATGTGACGCCGAGTTCCAATGTTTCTCCCGGGAGCAACTACACCTTCTCAGTGAGCATGACGGCGCCTTCCAGCGCCGGATCCTACCAGGGTTACTGGCAGATGCAGCATGACGGGACCGACTTCGGAGACCGCTGCTGGGTGCTGATCGACGTGATTGAAGCTTCTGTCGATGGCGCCACTTTTGTTTCGGAAGGGCCGCCTTATGACGGCACCCATTTTCAGCCGGGAGAGAGTTTCACCAAGACATGGACAATGCGGAACACGGGGGAGGCGTCCTGGAGCGATTCGGGAGGGTACAGATGGACCTTCCAGAGCGGCGACCGGATGAGCGCTCCCTCCGAGATTTCCCTTGAGAGCGGGGAAACCGTGGGTCCCCAGCAGACCAGGACCTGGTCGGTGAACATGACCGCGCCAACCACGCCCGGGACTTATACCGGTAACTGGAAGATGGAGCATAACGGCGTGCCTTTTGGCGACAGCGTCTGGGTTCAAATTGTAGTGACCGTGGCGTATGATCCGGCGGATGATTTCGCGTTTCCAATTGCCGGACCCGGGGGTGGTGAGGGATTTCATATTCACCGGGGAGAAGACTTCATCGACCGGATCTACTATCACTCGTATGACGGGAGTCATAAATGGCATCCGGGTGAAGATTGGATGGCCGATTGGAACGGAGAAGAGATTAGCGATTCCACCGATTTCACGACACTCCAGTCGCTTTATCGCGATTATTTCAGTTATGAGGGGGAAAGTTCCGGTGATTGGGCTTTAAGTTCCTCAGAACTCACCGAGTTCTATCGAATTGAACTCTATCGCCAGGGCCCCGAAGCCGGGGATATTATAGATAGCGCCACCGATCTTTACCCCCGTGATCCTTCCTATTATGGTTACGGGGATCCGATCAGAGCGATCGGTAATGGAGTGGTGGTAAATACTGTTGATTATGGTGGAGGTTGGGGAAAAATTGTGCTGATCGAGCATCGGTCCACTGATGGTGAAAATTTCTCATTGACCGAGACTGATCGGGTTTGGTCTCAATATGCTCATTTAAGTTCAATCGATGTCTCGGAAGGCGATGTGATCGGCAAAGGTGATATTATCGGAGAAATGGGAGACGCCGATGGACACTATAGCTGTATCAACGGTGCTGAACAGGATAAAGAGGGTGCTCATCTCCATTTTGAAATAAGAAAAATCAGGCTGGACCCGGGATCCTGGGATGTGGATGACCGGGCCGTGGTAATTGAAAATTATATCAAGGGTGTGGATTTTATCACCGCCAACCGCCCGGATGACAATTGGGCTGATTCACCCGGTCAGGCGCCCTCCCTTCCTTCCGGAGAGAATAATACCATCGATCTTTTGAAGACCGGTGACGAGGATTGGGGAACCATTATCGCTCCTGAGTCCGGAACTCTCCGGCTTAATCTATCGGGGATACCTGCCCATTCGGATTTCGATTTTGAACTTTATGCCGATGCCGGCGGTTCTCCGGGAGAACCACTGGCCGTCGCCGATCAAGCGGGTGCGTTGGATGAAGAGATTAACTGGCCCGGAGTTACCGGTGGTTCAGCCTACTTTGTAAAATTTAAAAATATTTCTGGTGGAGGAAGCGCGAATTTTAATTATACGGTGAATATTGAAACTCCCTCACCGTCCCCCCCATTGCCATCGCCATCGCCGGTGTCGATTGTCGATACACCTACACCTTCTCCCCCCTCCGCGACTCCTTTTTCGCCGACCGCCACCCCGACACCGGTTGTGCCGACGACACTGACACCCACTCCCCCTGGATTCAACCGGGAGCTGATCATCTCCGACGATGACTTTCGGAACCTGAGCTCGATGACCCTGGCGGATGTCCAGGCCTTCCTGGAAGGCCGGGACGGCAACCTGAAAGATCAAAATCTCTGGCAGAACAACCCATTCTCGTACGAAGGATATCCGTTTTATAACTATATGCTGGATAACGGGAAGCCGGGGAGGGAGTCCTCTCCTTCAGAGATCATCTACTACTCAGCCCGGGATTCCCAGGCGCCGGCCAATTACGTCAACCCTCAGGTCCTGATTGTCACTCTCCAGAAAGAGCAGAGCCTGATCGGCCGGAGCTATGCCGGACAGGAGTTACAGGATCGGCTGGACGTCGCTTGCGGCTTCGGCTGTCCCGACGGCGGTGGGTATGACCCGAAGTACGTCGGGTTCTTCAACCAGGTCATCAGCACGGCTTATCAGCTCACCCAGGAATTTGAGGCCCTGAGCCCCGGTGTTCAGCCCGAGATCGAGATTGACGGGGAATGGATTACGCCTCAGAACCGGGCCACTGCGGTATTGTATAAGTACACGCCCCACTTTCACGGCAACGAACTTTTTTATAACACCTGGATGTCCTACTTCGGTTCCCCTCCGGCAACCGACGATGCCGACTTCGTGAGCGAGGGATCGCCCTATGACGACGACCATCTGAATGCCGGAACAGGTTTTACCAAGGCCTGGACGCTGAAGAACATCGGGGATACCACCTGGACGACCGACGGGAGCTACACCTGGAAGTTTGATGGTGGGGATCAAATGTCCGCGCCCGATTACGTGCTCCCCGCGCAATCTGTTTCGCCGCAGGCCTCCTGCGCATTTTTGGTGGATATGACCGCCCCCGCCCAGACCGGGACCTACACCGGATACTGGCAGATGAGCCATAACGGTGTCGATTTCGGCGATCGTTGTTGGGTGAGAATCATCGTCGATGCCATCCCGCCTCCTCCAGCCACACCGACTCCGACGCCTGAACCGGCCCCGACGGCCACACCGGAACCGCCTCCTCCGGCCACACCGACTCCGACGCCTGAACCGGCCCCGACGGCCACACCGGAATCGGCCCCGACGGTTACACCGGAATCGGCCCCGACGGTTACGACCACGCCGACCGCTACACCGGTCCTGATTCCGACTCCCACACCCCCTTATCCCGTTACTCCGACACCTCCTCCTCCCGCGACGTCGACACCCCCATACTCCCATACTCCGACACCATCCTCAACCCCGACACCCATTCCCCCTTCCACACCTTCTCCCACACCGGCTTTGGCTGAGATCGGTGGGTATGTCAGCGATCTGACCGATGGGAGCAAGCTCTCCGGAGCGCTGGTGGAGATTGCGGGGGAATTTGCCTACAGCTCCCCCGGCGGCTACTATGAGATCGAAGGTATCGCGCCTGGCGGTTATACCCTAAAAGCCTCAAAGAGCAGTTATGATGATTATTCCGCCACGGTCAGCCTTTCCGACGGCCAGACGAGGATAAAAAATATATCGCTCAACCCGACCGGCGCCGGTGTTAATCCCGAGATCTCACTGGTGGAGGAGTTGGACTGCTACTTTTATCTGGAAGGTTACGACGTTCTTAATACCTACCGTGTCAACGTGAACTGGAAGGGATCGGAGGCGGGCCAGGTTCGCTTCGATCTGAACGGGAGCTTTTCAATTGATCTGGCTTCCCCCTGGAAGAAGACCTACAACATGGGAAGTGATTTTATCGCCGGATTGAGCAGCCAAGCTAACAGATTGGAGATAACGGCGGCTAATAAGTGGAACGATACATCCGCGCCGAAGGTCTTTCAACCCTGGGTTATTCCCTTCCCCCAATGGCTCTCGGAGATGATGGAGGGCGACGGATACCTCGTGACCACTGAAGCCGGCTGGAAGATTATCGGAGAGATGATCTTTCCCGAGCCGCCCTTCGAGGCGCGGGTCGCCGATCCGCCGCTCCCCTCCTGGATTCCGTTTATCGGGGGATATCCGTTCGGGATCGAGCCGACCCAGGCCGAGGTCCGGGCGGAACTCCGTTCCGACGGGGGAGGGGAGGTGAGACTGAACGGCTTGACCGGTTTCTCCGCCATGGACTGTTGCGTGGCGGGAGCGGTCTCCGGAGAGGGCCGGTTCGGCCTCTCCGCGAGCGAGGGTTTGTATCTGAACGGGGCGGATTTTCAACTCGATCTTCAGGGCCGGCTGGAGAAGACCTTCGGGATCTTCGACTGCATCCCCGGTCTCTCCGCGCTGGACTTCCCGGGCAAGGACTGGGTCGGCAAGCACCTGAACGTGACACCGGAGATCAGCCCGGATATCTCGACCGTCTTAAACTTCGGGAGTAGGGACTCCTTCCCCTGGCTGGACTTCGACCGGGGCGAGGCCGGGCTGGGTTGCGGAGTCAAAGCCACCATGGTGGCGGATATTTACCTGGGAGAGTTGACCCTCCGGGGAGGAGGAACACCCCGGATAACAATCCAGTTTCCCAAGAACCCGGGCTATCTCAAGAAGGTGGAGGCGGTCATTGCCGCCGGGATCAGGATCGTCGCCTGGCGCTGGGAGTTATTCTCCTGGGAGGATGACTACTACTGGTCCAAAAACTGGGATAAGAGCCGTTCCGGTGAGGTCAAGGAGGCGTCCGAGGCAAGGATCACCGGCTGCCGGCCGATTCCCCGGGATTACCTGAACAAGCGCAATGGATATTCCCGTTTTACGGCCGGGGGGAGCTTGAGGAAGTTGGAGATGTTCAACCGCCTGGGCGAAAAGAGCGCCACCGCCGATCTGGAGTTGATCGAGAACGTCTACCCCTATTCGCAGCCTGCCCTGGGGGAAGGGGATGGGGACCTGATGCTCCTCTTCGTCTATGACGATCCGGCCGATCCAGAGCTGCGGAGCACGGAGATTGCCTGCCTGATGTACGACGGAACAAGCTGGTCCGCGCCGCGGGTTCTCCGGGACGACACCAGGGCCGAGTTCAATCCGACTCTGATCCGGGATGGCAACGGCAAGTGGCTGGCGGTCTGGGAGAGGGTGAAAGACGACCGGTTCGAAGGCTCCGGGATTGAGGAGATGGCGGCCGAGTTGGAGATTGTTTACAGTCTCTATGAGAGTGGCCCCGGTCTCTGGACGGAGCCGTCGGCGATCACCGACAACAACTACCTCGATGGCCGTCCGGTTCTCTCGGCCTTCGAGAACGGAAACGTGATGGCGGCCTGGCTCTCAAACCAGTCCAACCGGATTACGCCCGACCCGGCCCATCCCTCCGATATCCGGACCGCGATCTGGGACGGGACGGCCTGGAGTGTGCCGGAGACAGCCGTCTCCGGGATCGGGGCGCCCACCATTCCGGCCCTGGCCTGCGCCGGGCAGGGAGCGTCACTGGCCTTCGCCCGGGACGCCGACGGCGACCCGGCTACCTCCGGCGACAGCGAGATCTTCTACTGCCGATATGAAACGGGGAGCTGGGGGGTCGTGGAGCGACTGACCGATGACTTGGTGAATGACGTCTCACCCCGCCTGGTCGCGGGGAGCGGGTCCGGGCTCTGCCTTCTCTGGCGGAGGGGGAGCGAGGTGGTGATGGTGAAGGATCCGGCCGCGCGTCCGGTAACGCCGGAGACGGTCCGGGGGAGCGAGCGGACGGTTACCCCGACCGATTTCCAGGTGGTCCGGGACCACCAGGGACACCTGGTCCTGATCTGGCAGGACGCCTCCGCCGAAGGAACGGATATCCATTACAGTGTCTATGACGGCGATCTTGAAATCTGGGGCGCCGATCAGAGTCTGGTCGATGACCCGGCCCTGGAGAAGAGTTTCGCGCCGCTCTTTGACAGCGGAGGCGATCTGGTGATGGCCTACGTCCGGACGGAGATTGAACTGGTTGATAAGGAAGTGGAGATTGAAGGTGTGACCTACTTGCTGGAGGGGACACCGGAGGAGAGCGAGAGTTCGCTTCGGGTTCTCCGCCACGTGCTCACCTCTGATCTGGGAATTTCCCCGGAAGATATTACCCTATTGGAGGCCGATCCGGCACCGGGAGCGGTCGTGATTATTTCCGCGGTAGTCCATAACCCGGGAGACACGCCGCTCTCCGGCGTGGAAGTCGCCTTTTACGACGGCGATCCGTCCCAGGGCGGGGAGCTGATCGGAACAATCCAAACCGTTTCCGGCGTACTCTCCTCCGGCGCGGAAGCTACTGTCTCGGTCGAGTGGACGGTTCCGAATGGCTCCGAACAGCGGTCGATCTACGTGAAGGTCGATCCCCAAAACCTGATCTCCGAGTGGGATGAAGATAACAACCTGGCCCGGCTGGGCGCGGTCCTGGCCGATCTTGAGCCCCAAGAGGTGAACGGGAAATATTTGCCGAACGGCGCTCTGGAGTTGACTTCCACTATTTCCAACCGGGGTAATGCCAACACCGGGGCATTCCGGGTGGAACTTCGGGAGGAGTCCGCGGCCGGCGCCTTGATCGAGAGCTGGGAAGTGAATGGACTGGGGATCAATGAAGCCCGGGATCTCTACCGGAGTCTGAACGTAAAAACGGCTGGTTGGGGAGATATTAAGGATTTATTTTTGAACGTAGATGCTTTGAATGCGATCGAAGAGTCTGAAGAAGATAATAATACCGCAATCTTTCGGGTTTACGTAGATGGAGACCACGACGATATGCCGGACTGGTGGGAGATGGCGAACGACCTCGATAAATACGACGGCGCCGACGCCGCCGATGACGCCGATGGCGACGGAGCCACCAACCTCGATGAGTACAAAGCCGGCACGGACCCCAATGATCCGGCAAGCACGCCTCCCACGCCCACCCCGACACCCCACTACTCCGATACTCCGATACCATCCATCACTCCGACACCCACTCCCCATTCCTCATTCCCCATCCCCGATTTCAACGGGGACGGAACCTCGGACATTGCCATCTTCCGTGAGTCCTCCGGTCTCTGGGCGATCCGGGGTCTGAGCCGCTGTTATTTCGGGCGGGACGGAGACTTGACCGAGGCCGGCGATTATGACGGCGACGACACGACCGAGATCGGGATCTTTCGGGGAAGCAGCGGTCTCTGGGCGATCCGAGGGATAACCCGGACGTATTTTGGTCGGGATGAAGATATTCCCGTCTCCGGCGACTATGACGGTGACGGCAGTTGCGATATCGGGATCTTCCGCCCCGCTTCCGGTCTCTGGGCGATCCGGGCGGTCAGCCGCTGCTACTTCGGGACCTCCGGCGATACCGCCGTCCACGGGGACTATGACGGGGACGGGAGCGAGGAGGAGGGTATCTTTCGTCCGGCATCCGGTCTCTGGGCAATTCGGGGAGTAACCCGGATGTATTTCGGCAGCTTGTCTGATCAGGCCGTTCCGGGAGACTACGATAGCACCGGAAGCTGGAAGCCCGGGATCTTCCGTCAATCGAGCGGCCTTTGGGCTGTCTGCGGCGTCACCCGCTGCTACTTCGGAACTACCGGTGACCTGCCGCTTACCGCCGATTACGATGGAGATTCCACCGATGATATCGTTCTCTTCCGAAATACTTCCGGCCTCTGGGCGATCCGGGGAGTTAGCAGAACATATTTCGGGGGAAGCCAGGATCTTCCGGTAACGAGATAAAAATAAAGTAAACAGTAAAAGATTAAAATAACGAGATTGTTTTACTGTCTGTCACGCTTCATTGAAATGGCAAAGGACTAAATAAAGAGAGCTTTAAGGACATTTTTTCGGATTGCGGTTTAAAACGGATTCAAAACAGATGCGAATGGTAAAAAAATACCAAAAGTGCAAAGTGCATGGCGAGATTGCCGTGGCCGGCTACACCGGCCTTGCAATGACGGTCATTGCGAGGAGCCGAAGGCAACCAAGCAATCTCAGGAAAAATGTGACAACTTTAAATCAAAACTGGACAGTAATTCTAATCTTAATCCTTGTACTGCCATTATGCCTCGGGATTTTGACGGCAGGTTGTTTTTCAAAGGAGTCTCAACTGGAAAATAAAACCACGGGCTTGAAAAGTAAAAGCTTTTCTCTTGAATGCCGGACGCATCAAATTTCCGAACCGCCGCAAAATCCCCACGTTTTCAAAAGTGAGAGTTTCCGCCTGGAACAGGTAAAAGAAAAGGATATCAGCCGGAGTAAAAATTTCCGGCTTGAAAAACAATAATCAAGCATGGTGATTTTAACCATCGGCTTCGCGGAGCGACTGAAATGGGCAAAAAAGTCGGTAAAAATAACGGTATTGATCTGACCTTCCGGCTAATCGGATCGGCGTATTTACCAGCAAATAACGCAAAATAATTTGGTTTTGAGACAGTGAAATCAGCAAAGAATCAAAAAATTAAGGTTGAGACAATCTTGCGGGGAAGAATCAAGAAAATCAGTAAGTTGATACCGCCCCGCATCTCCCTGATTGTAATACTTTTTATCTCGACAATGGAATTATTCCCGGGGGGAGTAAGCGCGGTTACTATACCCCCCGGATTTTATATAGTGGCTCAGGATGAAGGTGTTGCTTGTTATCGAAAAGATTACGGTTCGGGAGATCCGGATTTTGTAATGGTAATCGACCTTGACAGAGCGCGTTTCGGAACCATAACCGGCGATATTATAAACCCCGGTGTCGGGAGCGGTCCCCTGGGTGGAAACATGCCGTTGATCAAACGCTTAAGTTTGGAAGAGCTTTGGAATCGAGCCAACGGCGCAAACAATAAAACATTCGCCGTATTTAACGGGCAGTTTTTCAGTTACGAGTTGGATAACAACGCTTATCTTGCCTTTTCCCTCCATGCCGATTATCAGCATATCAGCGATGGTTACGCCATTCTCACCGAGTATCCGGGTCAGAAATCGCTGTTGCAGACAGACCAGGTGGCCGCTTCCGCCACGACTCAATCTTTTGACGCGGGAGTATTCCAGGCCCCCAATGGACCTGATCATCGCATTGCGGGGTTGACGACCGATGCCGATAAAGGACCATCAAATTATACGGGGAGGACTTTTATTGGGGTCCATGATTCCAACGGCGACGGCCGGAATGAAACGGTGCTGGTATTTGTTTCAGCTTACGCCAGTCAGATCAGCGCGGCTGGTGTTCTGTCGGATTTTGGAGCCGTCGGTCAGATAATGTTCGACGGGGGAGGATCTTCCCAACTTATTGTTAATGGTTCGGGCTATGTAAATTCATCCCGGGCGATTCCTCACGCATTCATGGTAATCGCCGATACTCCGCCTGCGCCTCCCTCATATACCTGCGAATACATAGCGCAGGGTTATCCTGGGCAGGAGTGGGGGTGGCAGACGTTTCCGGTTAATTCGCGGCAGACATTCGTGGTGATATTCAAGAACGTGGGCTCGACGACCTGGAAGAATTCCGGAGGGACGGGGGGCGCGGGTTACGTGGAACTGGAGTCGGTCACTTCCGGTGGCGTGCTGGCGAACAGTTATATCTATCCTGATGATGGCTATGGCTGGCTCAATCGGCAGAGAGTGGAAACGTTTGATTACGGCTATTGTGGGGACACGGTAACCCCCGGAGAGAATGCCTGGTTCGTATTTAACGTAAAGATGCCCGCCACGCCCGGGGATTATCCGGTATATTTCCGGCCTTATTACAGCGACGGGGCGGGATGGCACGGGATGGATGATTGGGGGGGGATGAATTTTCCGCTGCATGTTATCGCAAATCCACCCGCTACGCCGAATCCCACGATCCAGTGGCTTGATCAGGGAGTTAATTCGGGTGATGGGCAGAAGGCAAAGGCAACCTGTGCGATGCCGGCGAATGCCACTGAACTTTATTATGATATGGATGGCGTGGGCTGCAACGATTACGGATGGACGGGGAACACTACCTATACCGATATCGGAGTTTATGATTCCCAGACAGTGCAGGTGAGATGTAAAGCAAAAGGACCGGGAGGAGAGTCGGCATATTCGAGCTGGAGATCGGTGAGTATTGGCGACCGGACGGCGCCTACGAATCCATCGGCGCCGGGTGTTGTCTGGAATGACCAGGGGACAAACAGCGGTGACGCGCAAAAGGTAACTGTTTCCAAGGCATTGACTTCGGGTGCGACACAGGTGGAGTTTGACTGTATTGCCGGGACTCCCGCCCATGACCGGGGAAAATCCACTTCAACCAGTTACACCACGCCGGGAGATGTTCAGGATTCGCAGACTTACAAGTATAAATGCCGGATGTGGGATGGTTCAGGGAACTACTCAAGCTGGAGCGGGGAAGGCAGTTGTAGTATCGGCGACCGGACGGCGCCGTCAGTTCCCAATCCCTCGATACAGTGGCTGGATCAGGGGATAAACTCAGGTGACGGGCAGAAGGTAAAGGTGACCTGTTCGATACCTTCCGGAGCCGCTGAGCTTTACTATGATATGACAGGCTCCGGGACAAACGACTACGACTGGACGACCAATACCAGTTACACCGATAGCGGAGTATATGATTCCCAGACGGTAAGCTGTAAGGTGAAGGCCAGGGACAGCGCGGGCAACTGGTCGGAGAAGACAGTTAGTGTCAGTATAGGCGACCGGACACCACCCGCGGTTCCTTCACCATCGATCCAGTGGCTGGATCAGGGATTAAACAGTGGAGACACTCAGAAGGTGAAAGTGACCTGTTTGATACCCTCCGGAGGCACTGAGCTTTACTATGATATGACAGGCTCCGGGACGGATGATTACGGCTGGACGACCAATACCAGTTACACCGATACCGGTGTATATGACTCCCAGACGGGAAGCTGTAAAGTGAAGGCCAGGGACAGCGAGGGCAACTGGTCGGAGAAGACAGTGAGCGTTAATGTAGGTGACCGGACCCTTCCGGCTCCACCGACTATTGATGCTATACCGGACCCGGTTACGCAGGATCCGCTGGAGGAGAGTATCTCTCCCTATGATGTGATCGGGACAAAGTCCGCGGACACGGCCACGATCTGGCTGAACGGAAATTACAGTGATTCGACTTATCCCACCCCGACGAGCTGGTCACATCCCCTGGTTATTCATGATGGCGGAAACTCGGTCAGTGTGGTGGCGAAGGACGCCGAGTGTAATTACAGCAGCCCTGTAACCACGACGATAAACGTTAACATCACCGATTGGCACGTTGATGACGATGTTCCCGATAGACCTGATGGCTATCCCCGGGACGGTTTCACGCCGGATACGGCTTTCCGGACGATAGGAGAAGCTCATTCCCTGGCTGATAGCGGAGATACAGTCCATGTTCTGGAGGGGACTTACCGG
>Ga0208905_1000161_pt1 | contig 32840 bp, 32 predicted proteins | sample AntAceMetag02UKS_FD_184776 | JGI IMG/M metagenome (GOLD analysis project Ga0208905, IMG submission 184776) | Saline lake microbial communities from Ace Lake, Antarctica - Antarctic Ace Lake Metagenome 02UKS (SPAdes) (version 2) | ecosystem: Environmental > Aquatic > Non-marine Saline and... | reverse complement strand
GCCTGCAAAAGCATTGATCGAACGACGACAAGTTCATCTGTATGAGGACGTCCACCCTGTTTTTTATCATCATAAAAAACACTTTTCACTAGGGGAATAAATGGTTTCCAATCTACCTGTTGTTTCATTAATTCAAGACGATCTCCAAGACCTTTCACTTTTTTATACTGTTCTTCTAAAATAAAACGATTAAAACTCATCCATCTCACTCCTTATACAACAGGTATGATTTAAGGACATAAAGAGGTTTCTATAGGGGGGTTTTTCAAAACCCTCTATAGTATATCTAATATGATATGGGAGCTGGTAATTAAGTTGAATAATAAATTAATTGAACTTTTTATTATTATATTTTTTTCTTTAACTCTTATGACATCCAATAGTATTTCTTTAGAAATGGAAAATAATGATATAGATAATATTAATGAATATGATGTTGCAATAAATAATAATATTATTCCTCCTGATCCTCCATATATTGAGGGATCCACCAATTGTAATATATGGAACGAATACAACTATAATTTTACAATATCTCACCCGTATGGCCATCGTCTTAACTCACTAGTTGTTATGTGGGGGGATGGTACAAATTTAACTAAAAATTATCGAGGATCGAGTTGTGCTAAGGGATGGAAATCCGGATATACACTAATGATTAAACATAAATGGACAAAATCTGGTAATTTTTCCATAAAAGCTAAGGTAAAAGATTATCCAGGGACTTGGAGTGATTGGGGAATATTAGAAGAAATCACAGTTTCTAAACAAAATAATCAGGATATATTTAATCCGTGGATTGGGATAATAATCGGAAGAATACCAATTTTAAGACATTTGATTGACTACTAAGGTTTCATAGAATAAGTAACAAATGGATGAAGAAAGCATTTTGAATTCTTCTTTTCTTTCTGATAGAATCATTTTACTTTCCCAACATTATAATTCGGTAGAAATTCTCCTCCCCTTTTCCTCTAACGCATAGAGCATATCTTATATAGTGAATGAAATATTATTCGAAAACATTATGCCATTACTATATATGATGTGAATTTTATGCATTTTAAGTATGCAAGGATACCATGTACATTTGAATTCTGGGCATCTCCAATAAAAGAAAAGGAAGAAAAAATAAAAAGAAAAGCGAGTAAAGCAAGAGAGATTTTTAGCTTCATTCTACTACTTTCTTGTTAACTGCTTTTGCTATTCCCGCAACAGTTCCCATTTCGCCGCCTGGAACGATTATAAGATTATGTTCTCTAGCTATTTCTGCAAGTGTCTGCAATTCTCTAAGTCTCATTGCAGCTGGTGTTTTTTGATAGAATTCTGCGGCTTCGGACATTTTCTTTGAAGCTTGAAACTCTCCATCTGCTATAATGATTCTAGATCTTTTTTCTCGTTCTGCTTCAGCTTGCTTTGCAATTGCTCTCAGCATTTCGTCAGGCAGTGCTACATCTCTAATTGTTACATTGGACACCTTTATGCCCCATGGATCTGTACCTTGATCGATTCTTGCTTGAAGGCTTTTGTTGAGTTCCTCTCTTTTTGAAAGTAATTCATCAAGGGTCTGATTACCGAGTATGTCTCTCAGCGTGGTTTGTGCTAGCAAACTTGTAGCTACATCATATCTTTGAACCTCAACAACTGCCTTTTGCGGATCAGTTATCCTAAAGTATACTACTGCATCAACATCTACTGTGACATTGTCTTTAGTGATTACTCTTTGTTTTGGAACGTCTATAACGCGGGTTCTTAAATCGAGTTTTATTATATTATCTATCATCGGTATTATAAAAACAAGACCTGGGCCTTTTATACCCAGTAACCTACCCAATCTAAATATAACAATCCTTTGATATTCCGCCATTATTTTTATAGCAGATGATAGCAACAGCACCAAAAATATTACAACTATTAATATTATGTACTCAATCATAGCATTTTTACCTCCAACACCAAATTAAAAAACTGATTTGTGTTATTAAGTGTTTTCCCCAAAATTGCCAAAATCAGGGCAGACATGACATTAAGCAAAGTGTCGTGTCCTATGACAACGTGGAGAGGTACAGAAGACTGCAAACACTAGGAATTTTCACTTCTTTTTGATTACAACAATCATAGCAGCTGTAAGGATAACTATCAAAAATAAGCAGATTACCGAAGTGAATAATAAATAGTTCATATTTGTCTTTATATTTTCAATTTCCTGATATAATCCTGCCCCATCCTCTGTTTTTTCATAGATTGTCAAGGTTACGTTTTTTTGCTTTTCTAAATCATAATTCGATGATCTTAGGGCATAGGTTAAACCATAGTCCCCTAGAGGAATATTGCTAGGGATATCAAAGAGAATTTCAAACGTGGTTTCGTCCCCCTCATCTATAGTTACATACCATGATGGCTCTATAGAAAACCAAGTATGCTGCAGCCAGTCAATTCCGTTTTCTATACCCAATCTGCCACGAATTTGGGTGTTACCTGTGTTTCTCACAGTTAGATTTACTACGTTTTTTGTACCACGCTCTATGAAAACCTCTTCTTCTGTGGTAATCTCGAAATCAGGATGCGAAAAATCTCCTTCAAATGCAACAATGTCTCCCCCTATTTCAGAATATTTTCCATAATAATAGTAATCCATTAGAATTGGATCGTCTTTAAAAAGATCGCATATATCCGGGCTTATCTCAGTTAGTTCCTCTTCGGTTAAATTAATGTCATATACCACATCGTCATACCAGTAATAATCTAGATTTGAGTAAAACGAAATATCAGAAAACACTTCCTCTTTGATCAATTCTTTAGCTATACAGAAAACATTCACCTGTGCATAGGTTTCTCCTACGTCGGATGCAGCAGTTATCTTAAGAGGGTAAAAAAGAAAATCTGTTTTAAACCTATAGACAATAGGATTAATACTATGCTCATCCTCGGCTGCATCAATAATATCAAAGACAAAGAAAGAGACATTATCTTTAAGATATTCCTCTACCATAATTTGGAACTTTGATGAAAAAGTTATATCTACAAGACCTGCCGATGTGGCAAAGTTTGTTGCCCAGTCACTAAAGTTTGTTACATCAATAATTTTGACTATGGTAATATTGTGAGCACCGATTGTATCTTGGAAGGTTATCTCTACATTTTCCAAAGAATTCCCACCCTGCTCGTAATCCGAACCATCTCTTTTAGAGTGATTCCAGATTTCCGTCAACTTTTCATTTATGATTTCCTGAAGTTTTGTAAACGAATCAAAACTTCCTTCTTTGACTTCTATAGGATTTGAAGGTAGCGGAATGACTCGGAGCACTTTTGTAGACTCCGAGCTTTGAATATCTACCGAAAGAATGAGTATTTCTTCTGTTCCATTCCATGCGATAATGGCATTCTGAGCCTTTTCCTGTATATAGATTTGAGGAGGGCCTATTATACCACCATCACTAGAAACTAAAGGGAAACTTAGTAAAAACACTAGTGAAAGGGTAATACAAAAACCAATTTTGTTATTCATGCTACCAAATACTTCCATTGCAACTTAAAGATTTCTAAATTGTTCGGAAATTTCCAAATAACATCGATTAATCCATTCTTGCAAGTAGTCCTGATAGTTTTATCAGCAAATCGGTACATCCGAAGGCAAAAAAATGAGAAAGAACGACAATTCAACATGAGGGAAATAGCCAAAAAGACTCAACAGATTTTAGCCAATTTCAACAAAGAAAATGAGAAAGAAGCGAGTTTAGCGTTAACATGTGCTTTTCTCTTCAAAAAAGAACTTAGAGTTCACCATCATATCTTTCTGCTCCCTCCTTGTTTTTTGGGGGCTACTTTGTTTACCAATCGTTCAATAAGATCAAAAGAATGGGTAGTGTCCTAACTTATACCGCATTATATTTATACTTGAAACACTATATCTATCAATATGGCAAGACCAAGAAGTAAAATTGATATTACATGCCAGAATCCTGCTTGCAAATTTTACCTCAGGGAGGAAGGAAAAGATATATTGAAACGTGGGAAAAACCATGCTGGGCATCAGCAATATTTCTGTAATCATTGTTCCAAATGGTTTGTAGAAACCGCAAATACACCCCTTTATCATAAACACCTTTCAAAAGATGAGATCATAAATATCTGTAAACATCTTGTTGAAAAAAATGGCATCCGTTCCATCGAAAGATTGACTGGGCATCACCGTGACACGATAAGTCGCCTGCTGGAAGATCTGGCTGAACATGCTGCAATTGTCAATGAATTTCTCATACAGGAATTAGAATTAACTCCCATCGAATGTGATGAACTCTGGTCCTCCGTAAAAAAAAACAAAAGAAAGTTGAGCCCGGCAGCCCAAATTGCTTTGAAGAAGGTGATGCTTGGATCTACACCAGCATAAAACGTAATACCTATTTCTTCATCGCATTTTCCGTTGGTAAATGGACTCAGGACACCTGTCGGAAAATGATAGATGATCTTTACAATAGGGTAAAATTACCATTTCCAGATGACAAGATAGAATTCTATTCAGACGGAAATGATGATTATACCTACATTCTTCAGGAGTTTTATGCAGAAACCTGTATGGATTATGGTCAACTTATAAAAATCAGAGAGAACGGGAGGGTAGTTGATAAGGAAAAAAGGATAATTTACGGTAATCCTGAACCAGATTCAATTGAGACGACAAATGTTGAGAATTACAATGGTATATTGAGGGAACGAATAGGTAGATTGGTTCGCAAGACAAAATGCTTCTCTAAAAGGAAATATCATTTAGAATGTGCCATACATGTTTTTCAGTTCTATTGGGATTTTATAAACGAGTTCAAGAGAGGGACTACTCCAGCAATGTTAGAGGGGATAGATGTCCAGCCATGGTCATGGGATGATTTTTTATTATACCATTATGCGGTATAAATTAGGACATTACCAAAGAATGGACCATGCAATACGAGAAATCAAGATGAAAAAAGAATGCACGTACAATATTCTTGAAGATTAAATCGCCAAATTACCATGGTGCAGTATCTGCATTACCATTCACCGCAAGGCATGTTTTTCTTTTCTCTTCCTCTTACGTTCCTTTCTTTCCTTCTTTGTTAAAGGCCCAGGTTTCTTTCCTGGAGCTACATCTCTTTTACCCTTATCTTTACTACTCATATCACATTTCTCCTTCACTCACATTCATAAAGATGGATAAAAAAATGTAGTTAAAATATCTATTGTTTGTAGCAGTGCATGTATATTTTGACGAGGATAAAAGAGTGTTGAAAAAGGGAGCTTTGCACCCAAAGTTCAATAACTAACAAAAGGATATGTTTTAATGGATGATCCCCAGTTTATTAAGGGCAGTATAAAGAAGGACAGTCTGTCGAGCTACTGCAAGATGGAACCCATTTAATTATTATAGCGAATAAACATAACAATACTTTAGGTAAGGGAAATGGTTTATTGTAAGAAATGCGGGGCAGAATTGCCCAAAAATGCAAACTATTGCTCATCGTGTGGGGCGTCAGTGAAAGAATTTAGAAAAGAAGAGTTTAAAGTTCCATCAGATGATCTTGTAAAAACGGTAAAGAAGTTAATCCATGAGGGAAATGTTAGAAGGATAGTTATCAAAGACGAAAAAGGAAAACTGCTTTTTGAAATACCTGTCACAATTGGAGTGATCGGCACCATTATAGCCCCATGGCTCGCTGCTCTTGGCGTTATCGGCGCCATAGCAACCAACTGTACAATCGTCGTGGAAAGGAAGGGAGATTAAATATACTCTCAAATCCGACGAGGGGAGTGTTGAGTTTTTACCCATAAGGAACTATATTGCAATCCAACTGAAGTTTTTCAACAAAACCATCATCACATAATTTGTCATACCATAAATAGTTTTATGATATGACGGCATACCATAAATGGGGAAATGAGATATGACTGAAATCACCAAGATAAAGGCAAGGGAAGTCTTAGATTCAAGAGGAAATCCAACTGTTGAGGTTGATATAGTAACTGAAAACGGTATTTTTAGAGCCATGACTCCCAGTGGGGCAAGCGCAGGGCAACATGAAGCTTTAGAACTTAGAGATGGAGACAAAACAAGATACCTTGGAAAAGGGACTTTAAAGGCTGTTGAAAATGTAAATAAAAAAATAGCCCCAAAACTTATTGGAATGGATTGTCTTCATCAAGAAACGATTGATAAAATGATGATCAAGTTAGACGGAACTGAAAATAAAGATAAATTCGGCGCTAACGCAATACTCCCTGTTTCTATGGCATTAACCAAGGCAGGGGCTGCTGCCAAGAACATCCCCTTATATTCATACATTGGTGAATTGTTCGGTATCATGCCACATAAACTACCTGTTCCCATGTGTAATGTAATTAACGGTGGTAAACATGCAGGACAGGAAAATTCGATACAGGAACATATGCTTATGCCCACAGGGGCAAAGAGTTTTACTGAAGGTATTAGAATGATTTCTGAAACATATCACTATCTCGCCAAACTCCTAAAACAAAAATTTGGTGCTGGAGGGACACTTATCGGGGATGAAGGAGGATTTGCACCTACGCAGCTAACCAGTGTAAATGAAAGGTTAGATTTGATACTTAAAGCAGTAGAAAACGCTGGATACGATGGCATGATAAAAATAGCATTGGATCCTGCTTCAAGCGAGTTTTTCTATGAAGGAACATACAAGATTGGTAAAAAATCGTACTCTGGAGGAGAATTGGTTGATCTCTATGTGGATCTTTGTGATACATACCCAATAGTAAGTATCGAAGATGGCCATGCAGAGGACGACTGGGATTCATGGGTTGAAATGGTAAAAAAGCTTGGAACAAAAATTCAAATCGTAGGAGATGATTTATTTGTCACAAATACAAAAAGAATACAGAAAGGCATCGAACTAAATGCAGCAAATTCCGTTCTTATCAAACTTAATCAGATTGGTACGTTCACTGAAACATTAAACGCGATAAAAATGGCACATGACAACGGCTGGACTGCCGTAGTAAGTCATAGAAGCGGGGAGACAGAAGATAGTTTTATTGCAGATTTTGTTGTCGGAACAAGTGCAGGGCAGATAAAAACAGGTGCACCGGCCAGAAGCGACAGAAATGCAAAATACAACCAATTGATGAGAATCGAAGAGGAGCTAGGTGAAGAATCAGAGTATCCTGGGATTGACTTTCGTATGGATCACCTAGCATAAAACATTTTTATATGGTTGCATATACCCACAGTGAAGGTTGCTTATGAAAGTACTTATCACAGATAAAATGGCAGAGGAAGCAATAGAGCTTTTGAAAGACGCAGGTCATGATGTTACTTTTGATGAAATGGATTCAGATAAACTTCTTTTGGAGATTTCAAAATATGATGCGTTGATGGTCAGAGGGAGAACAAAGGCTATAGCAGATGTTGTGAACGCTGGAGCAAAAGGAAGTTTGAAAGTAATCGGTAGAGCGGGCATCGGCGTCGACAATGTTGATTTAGAAACTGCAGCCAAAAACGGCATAAAGGTTGTCAATGCCCCAACAGGAGCAACTGCCAGCGTTGCAGAGCTTACCATTGCCCACATGTTATCTCTGTCAAGACACATAACCAAAGCAGATGCTACAATGAAAAAGGGAGAATGGGCAAAAAAACAACTTAAAGGAAACGAACTTTATGGAAAAACGCTTGGTCTCATAGGTTGCGGGAACATAGGAAAACTCACTGCCAAATATGCCCAGATGTTCAATATGAATGTTATTGGATATGACCCGTTCATTTCAAAAGAAGATATGAAAAAGGATGGTATAAAAAAGAAAGATGATCTTGAAGATGCCATAAAAAATGCTGATTTTATTTCCCTTCACCTTCCACATATTCCGCAAACGCATCATATTGTTAATGAAAAAATACTTTCAAAGATGAAACCGTCTGCATATCTTATTAACTGTGCCAGAGGCGGAACTGTGGATGAAAAAGCACTTTATAATGCATTGAAAAATGGAACTATTGCTGGGGCGGGAATGGACGTCTTTGAAAATGAACCGCCAAAAGACAGCCCACTTCTTACACTTGATAATGTGGTTTTAACACCGCATCTGGGCGCAAATACAAAAGAAGGACAAATACGAGCAGGAACTGTTTGCGCAGAACAGATTATTAAAGTTCTAAACAATGAAACACCAGATTTCTGGGTGAATAAAAAATTGATGTGAAGGAAAAAATATAACTATAGGGAGTGTTTTGAATATACAATGAGGAATTTGGGCAAAATCATAGATAAAATCGAGAAAAACATTGATGACAAGGATAGGATTAGGGAGAAAGCACTTAGATCCTCACGGGAAATAATTATAGGATGCAGGAAGGCAATTCAACATATTCATCAGGATTCAATGGACGCCTCTGAACAGCACATAAAGAAGGCATCTGCCAAATTAGCAGAACTATATGATCTAACTGTGAACCATCCTGAACTATATCACGCAGGTTTTGTTGAAAATGCTGCGCAAGAGTTTGTAGAAGCGCATTGCCTCTACAACATAATGCAGGACAAAGAGTTACCTGATCCAGATAAAATACAAACCACATATAGTGCATATTTGAAGGGGCTATGTGATGTAGTAGGAGAACTTAGACGAAAATCCTTGGACTCCATTCTTGTTGGCGAATCAGCAAAAGCAAACGACTACCTCAAACTTATGGGAGAAATCTACGATGCCATCATGCGGTTTGATTATCCATCTGGTTTGATTTCAATAAAGAGAAAACAAGATATGGTCAGAGGAATTATAGAAAAGACAAGAGGAGAACTAGCTGTAGCCAGTTGCGAGAAACGCATTGAATATCGCACTGATGAATTTCGAGGGATTCTTGATGCGATTAATGTTGAAAAGAAAAAAAGAAAATCCAAGAAAAATGATAGTGACCTAGACATAGACAGGGTCTGGTAAAAAACTATTTTGTAGACGAAATCTTTATAAAAAACCTTTATATACTCCAAGAAGGGAAGGTCAGTATTGCTATGACAGATATTATCATTGAAAATGTTGTTTCTACTATTCAGTTAACCGCTGGGTTGGACATACAGCAATTGGCCGAAAAAATACAAGATTCCAAGTATGACCCAGGTGAATTTCCAGGCCTAGCTTTGCATTTCAGTAAACCCAAGACCGTTGCTCTACTTTTCCCAAGTGGAAAGGTGGTTTGTACCGGTGCTAAAAATATAGAGGATGCTGAGAACATAATGAATAAAATAACCAGCAGAATCCAAGACTATGGGGTTTCTATCGTAGAAGAATCCGAGATTGAAATCCAAAACATCGTCGCTTCTTCAAATATCGGAAGGGAGTTGAATCTAACATCTATAGCTAGTAACATATTATTGGAAAATGTGGAATATGAGCCTGAGCAGTTCCCAGGATTAGTCTATAAAATGGATGGCCTTGATACGACGTTGATTCTTTTTGAATCTGGGAAAATCGTGTGCACTGGAGCAAAGAAATTGGAGGATGTGACTACATCAATAAATACAATCGAGGATAAACTTTCATCTATGGGAGTTTTATAAAAAATGGAGAAAATAATATGCTAGAAGTAAAAGTAGAAAATATTGTAGCGTCTACCTCCTTTGCAGATAAATTGGATTTGGATGCCATAGCGCAATCGTTAGAAGAAGCAGAATATGAACCAGAACAGTTTCCTGGGTTGGTCTACAGATTAAGCAGTCCGAAGACTGCTACACTTCTTTTCAGAAGCGGAAAAGCCAATTGTACTGGAGCAAAAAATATTGAGGACGTACGAAAGACTGTTGATATAATTGCAGACAAATTAAGGAAAATGGGCATAGATGTATATAAAAATAAAGATCTTGAAATTGTTATACAAAACATCGTAGCTATATCTGACTTAAAAACTGAACTTAATCTAAATGAGGTAGCAATGGGACTAGGTTTAGAAAACGTAGAATACGAACCTGAGCAGTTTCCAGGCCTTGTCTATCGAATAAAAGAGCCGAAAGTAGCAATGCTCATATTTGGTTCTGGAAAAATCGTTTGCGCAGGTGCTAGAAAAACAGAAGATGTGTCAATAGCAGTAGATAAATTATCAAAGGAGCTTTCTTCACTTGACCTTATACGGAGAAAATAAGGCTTCTTTTTTCTCTTTTGTAAGAACCATTAGAATTACTCTGCTAGTTTACTGAAGTGCCAACTGACACATGTATTTTATCTTTCTAATTCTTACCTTTTTTCGGTGATTATGATGGTAACATTAGAAAAGGAAAATATTCATCCAAAATATCTCAGTATATTTAGACACACTATTGCTCAACAAATCCATCTTGAAGAACAAAGTGAAATTGAGGAAAACACACCCCCCCTAGAATTTGGTAAAGATGGAAAAACATTCTATATTTTTGGCCCATATGATGATACAAGCTCAATAGTCGAACAGCTTGAAGAGAAAGTAGGGAAAGGTTAATTTTGATTTCATAATAGGTGGTCAGATTTAGAGATTGGATATGCAAACAGATGAAATACTCATCATTATTTCCCCTGTTTTGAATTATTTGCTGCTATAATTACTGCTTGAACTGCTGCCATAGCCGCTGCAGTTCGTGGAGTGGAAGATTGTGCTTTTGTTTCTTTTACATATTCTACAACCTGGTCAAGGATTTTGTATCTGGGAATAAAACTTGTAGTATAATCTCCTGAGATCCATTGTGGATTATTCATTACTACTTGGTGGAATGGAATATTGTGCCTCACACCGCCGATTTGAAATTCCCATAACGCTCTTTTAGTTCGTTCAATTGCTCGTGGCCTATCTTCTGCCCATATGATAAGTTTGGCAATCATGGAATCATAAAATGGAGGAATGGTAAATCCCTGATATACACCTGAATCTATTCTTACCCCTGGGCCACCTGGTTCAGCATATCGGACGATCTTACTAGGTGCTGGCATAAAATTATTAAGCGGATCTTCAGCATTTATACGACATTCAATCGCATGACCTCGTGGCTGTATGTCTTCTTGACCATACTCAAGTTCAAGCCCTGAAGCAACACGCAATTGTTCACGAGCAAGATCAACACCAGTAGTAGCCTCAGTGATTGGATGTTCGACCTGCAATCTTGTATTCATCTCAAGGAAATAGTACTTCCCATCCCTAAACATAAATTCACATGTACCGGCATTGTAATATCCTGCAGTCTTTGATGCAAGCACCGCCTGCGCACCGATTTCTTCACGTAACTCGGGTGTTAGGGCACAGGATGGTGTTTCCTCAATGAGTTTTTGATTACGTCTCTGTACGCTGCATTCACGTTCATAACAGTGAATAATATTCCCTTTTTTATCGCCAATAATCTGGTATTCTATATGACGAGGATCATCAATGAATTTTTCAATAAAAACAGCATCGTCGCCAAATGAATTCTTTGCAAGCTGACGCACAGACACAAGTGCCTTTTCCATCTGTTTCTCAGTATCAACCTTCTGAATGCCAATTCCTCCACCACCAGCAGAGGCTTTAAGCATCACAGGATAGCCAACATCATGGGCAATATCTTTTGCTTTTTCATGATCAGATATTGCTTTAGTCACTCCAGGCACAACATGAACTCCTGCTTCAATCATGGACTGTTTAGAATCAATTTTTGAACACATGAGTTTCATAGCGGAAACAGAAGGTCCAATAAACTCAATACCGTTTTTATGGCACATCTCTGCAAAATCGGCATTTTCGGCCATGAATCCATATCCAGGATGTATGCCTTCGGCCTTTGCTTTCAATGCAACATCAATTATCTTTTCCTTTTTTAGATAACTCTGACTAGCTGGACCTGGCCCAATATTATATTTTTCATCTGCATATCTTACAAACAATGCTTTTTTATCAGCGTCTGAAAAAACAGCGACTGTTGCTATTCCCAACTCTTTGCATGCCCGCATAATGCGTATCGCAATTTCCCCGCGGTTTGCAATCAGTACCTTATTTAGCATGATTTCACCTATTAGCTGAATTTATAGAACCTGTATGAGAAGATCTCCGCTAGCTACAGAGTCTCCCTCACTTACAAATATATCTTTAACCTCTCCAGAAATCTCAGATTTAATCTCCTGTTCCATCTTCATTGCTTCTACTGTTGCAATAACGTCTCCGTTCTTTACTTTGTCACCTTTTTTGACCTTCACTGAAAGGATGGTGCCCTGCATATTAGATTTAACGCCACCTTCTACATCTTTCGGCTTCTCTTGCGCTGCTGCACCGCCGGCTCCTGCAACAAGAAATCCACCAACAGGATTGACCTTTACTTCGAAGGGTTCACCATCAACCTCTACTTCAAACTCCGTTGGTATCTGAGCAGGACCAGATCTGTCTTCAGGTGGTTCTGTCTCAAGCCAAACTTGTTTATGCTCTGGGAAAGACTGTTTGACCATTCCGCGTGTCAAATCATGATCAATTGGAAGCGGCAATTCATCAGAGGTAAACTCTGCTTTTGCCTTTCCCTCAAGGAATTTTAGCCCTACTTGAGGGTATAAAGCATATGTCATGATATTTTCATCTGTAATTTCAACATCATGTTCTTTAAGCTCCGATTTGCGTTTGTCCCACATGGGCTTCAAAAGATCAGATGGCCTGCAATCAACAACTTCATCCTTCCACTTTGGCCCAAGTACTTTCTTCATGATTTCAGGTTTGATTGGTGCCGGAGGTTTACCATACATTCCTTTACAATAATCTTTTGTCTCATTGGTGATAACTTTATATCTTCCATGAAGAACATTCATGACTGCCTGAACACCTACAACCTGACTTGTTGGTGTAACAAGTGGCGGATAACCAAGTTCTTCTCTCACTCTTGCAGTTTCGTCAAGAATTTCTCGGTACTTTCCACTAGCTCCTTGTTCTTCTAACTGGAAAATAAGATTTGAAAGCATCCCTCCAGGAACTTGGTGTAGCGTAACGCTAGGGTCAACCTTTAGTGCATTAAACCTATGCAAATGCCTGTATTTTTCCCAGATTTCAAGGAAATATTTTCTGATTTCAATGAGGAGTTTTAAGTCATACTTAGTATCCCACTCTGTCCCTTTTAGCGCAGCAACAACACTTTCTGTTGGCATTGCAGCAGTGCCTCCAGATATGGGGGACATTGCCGTATCTAAAATGTCAATTCCTGCTTCAACAGCCCTCTGATAGGCCATACCAGTCATTCCGCTAGTGCTGTGTGAATGAAGGTCTATTTCAAGTTTAATTCCGGCATCTTTGCATCCTTTAACGATATCGTATGCACGCTGAGGAGATATCATTCCTGCCATGTCTTTTATACATAGTGAATCTGCACCCATTTTAGATAGTTTCTCAAATCTAGTAACAAAATAATCAACCGTATGAATTGGAGATATTGTATAACTCAAACATGCCTGAACGTGACCTCCGTTTTCTTTAACGGCCTCCATAGGTGTTTTCATATTGCGGATATCGTTTAACGCATCAAAAATTCTGAAGTAGTCAACTCCATTTTTCTTTGCGAGATAAATAAATTTTTTAACAATATCGTCCGGGAAATTCCAATACGCAACAATATTCATAGCGCGCTCTAACATTTGCATTGGCGTGTTTGGCATTGCCGCCTTAAGCTGTCTTATGCGATCCCAAGGATCCTGATTCAAATATCTAATAGAAACGTCAAATGTTGCACCACCCCAGACCTCCAGGGAAAAAAATCCCACCTGATCTAATTTTCCTGCAATAGGTAACATATCTTCCGTTCTCATTCTTGTGGCAAGCATAGATTGGTGCGCATCCCTCAATATCATCTCGTGTAGTTTAACCATTTACTTTTGCCTCCATTATCCAAAGATTTTTCACCGAGACCGTAATTTGGGGCGTCTCGAATGAGAAACGGTATCTTATCACCATACTTAATAATATCGGGAGGCTCGCAAAATGATCTAATCAATTTACAAAATATACTGAAACAGAAAAGTAGACATAGTAAAAAAGAACGGAAAATCTGCGTCAAATTGCGTGCCCGCACCACCAGTCAACAGACTGGTGGCATGCTCGATTAACTTCATTTGGAATCGGAAGGTATGTCTTTCTGGATTTATGGAATCCGCGGAGTAGAAAGTGGTTGTCCGGGTCTCTAGTCAACCACCAGTCAGCAGACTGGTGGAATTCTTACCTTAAATGCATAGACGGTGTAACGATCAATGAAACGCAACAACAAAAAAACAACCACTAAAACATGTGAACAACAAGTTCATCATACAGTAATAGCAGACCCTTTTTTCAAAAAAAAGGACAATATATATCTTAGGTTTCCTATTGATCAAGGAAAACACCAAAAACTAAGGAGAGGGGTAGCCTCCTTTTATTTTTCTCCCTTTTTTGCCCCTTTTTTCAATTTTTCTATCCCTCTCCTCCCCTCCCATTCACAAGTAAATATTTTTAATATAGAACATTCATTAACTGATTCTCGCAACAATGAATTCATTTACCCAAAATAAGCTTGAAATGGATAGGCAATTAAGTAAAGGAGACTCTTAGAAATATGACAAAAGCACAAACACCCAAAATCGCCCTTCAGTTCCTTGTTCTTTTATCGCTCATCGTAACTGCAAGCTCTCCACAAATCCTCGCAACGCAAACACCAGGAGAAATCTACAGCGACACTATTTCAATGGAATACAAAAACGTTACTGTGTATGCACCAGCAGTTGGTCAAACAGCAAGTGGATACATTGGCGTGATATCAACAATAACTGTAACCATGCAAAGCAATGGAAGTGGGCGGGTCTTTGTTGATACTTTACCACTTGCCCAAATTGATATGCAGGGGTCTGCACGACTTGCAGTAAAAGTAGCAAGTGCACTCGTTAAAAATGATAAAGACTGCAGCATAAATCCCTCATCCTACGATTACCTCTTTGTCATACGAACAGACTCCCCAATCATTGGAGGCCCATCAGCAGGTGGGATTATGACCGCAGCAGTTATCGTTCTCCTAGAAGGACGGCAGATGGATGATCAAACAGTGATGACCGGCATGATCAACCCAGATGGCAGCATTGGTCCAATTGGAGGTATCGCAAAAAAAATCGATGCAGCAAACTCAGTTTGTGCAACACGGTTTCTCATCCCGGAAGGCCAAGGAACCTATACAGAAACTGTGTATGAAACAGTTACAACTACTTGGGGAAATCAAATTGTCCCCCATCAAGTCACCCGAAATGTTTCAGATTATGCTATGAAAAACTATGGCATCGAGGTAGTGGAAGTTGCTGACATCAAAGACGTCATTTACTACTATACAGGATATGAATATCAAGTAACTGCTTCCAATCAAAGCATTTCAACGGAACAATACATCGATTCTATGAAACCATTGGCTACAACGCTGTTGTCACAAGCAAATGAATCGTTTCACAATGCAAGTACTGCATTTGATGAAACAAGCATACCAAACCAGTTTCCAAGCTATTACCGAAATCAGGTAACAGATTTTCTCAACAATGCTGAAGATGCATTAATTGAATCTGAAGATTGGTTTGGTCAAGAGCTCTATTATACAAGCACGAGCAAATCATTCCAATCTTTGATTAACTCCCGATTTGTCACCTATGCCTGTGAGTACTACGACGCTGATAATCAAAAAACATATCTTGATTCACTATTAAAACAAGTAGAAGATTATTGTATCAATCAAAGTCAAAAAGCAAAAAATACCGAAGTGAACGGGATGATCTCCTTGCAATGTATCGGAGCTGCACAAAAAAGAGCTACGGAGGCAGATCAATATCTTGCCGCTGCAAAAAAAGATTATACAAATGATGATGCTTTTTCTACACTCTACGAACTTGCATTTACCTATCAGCGAAGTGAAAGCATTGGCTGGTGGCTTGGTCTCACCGCATATTTTAATGATACCGGGAGCATTAGTAGTGAGCAACTTGAGAATCTTGCCAGTGATTACATCGATGATGCACAACAATCAATTGTTTATTCAAATGTTATCCTCCAAGAAATAGGAATATCATCAGGTCTTATCTCAGAAGCAGAAAGCATGCTTGAAACGGCAAAAAAAGATAAAAACAATGGCTATCCATCAGCAGCATTATTTGAGGCATTAGAGGCATTATCAAAGGGAAATCTTGCTTTAGAACTTGTTGATGCCACCACAACAGAAAAAATACAAAGCAGACTTGAACGGGCAAATGAAAGTGCAAGTAGTAGTATCAGCGAAAGTCGCCTCCGTGGCATTGAACCACTTCTAGCGGTCAGCTACTATGAATATGCACAAAGCCTGATTGACACCAATGTTGAAACAGCGTTGTTTTATTATAAGTACAGTGGTTTAATTCCTGGAGTTTTAACATTTACCGGCAATTGTGGCACACAATCATCTCGATATGTAGGTATTCCTGAAAGTAATTTCCCCGTGTGGAGCCATGGCATCATGAAATATAAGGAATTTTTCATCTTGTTTGCCGTTATAGGCGGTATAGGTGGTATAGGACTGGGAATACTCATAGGTAGTATTCAGTCAAAAAAGGAGAAAGAAAAAATCTACAAAACATGGGCACCAAGAAGTACACTTGATTACTATAATCAAAAAAATCAGCATTTTTCTGAAGGGCAAATGCCTAGAAGCATAGAAGATTACTACAAAAAAACCAAATAACCCTTGTGCTTACATATTTTCACAATGCAGAAAACATCCGGAGAGCTCACAGATAATAAAATAATTGTAAAAAAACCAAAAGACGTAGGACGGCTTTACAGCAAGAGTCGCTTTGGTAAAACTATCCCTGGCAACAAATTAGTTCTTGACTTAATCGAAGGTGTTTTTCTATTGGATGAAGAAAAACTTAGATTATTTCAGGATGGGGGCGAGATATATCTTCAAGATCTTGTAAAAATTTCTGCTAGGCAAATTCCTCACTTTGAGATAAAATATCTGATATTTAGAGATCTTAGAAAAAGAGGATACGCAGTAAAACTCAATAAAGAAGGTAAAGAGTATGATTTTTATATTCTTAAGGAGGAGAATAATTCAGAAGAAAGCAAAAAAGTATGTTTTATATCTGCGTTTTCCGAAAGAGACGTTATGGACATCAACAAAATTAAACGATCAATCGGAACCGCAAGTAACATCAATGGAGACTTGTGGTTTGCAATAGTTGACGAAGAGGGTGATATTACATATTATGACGTGTCAATGTCTGATTTAAAAGGGGAAATATCTGAACATAAATTTTCAAAAACTACTGGAATTCTACTCGAAAACAGGATAGTTATCTTTGATAAAAAAATGGCCGAAAAGTTATTGGAAAAAGAGTTTTATGGTAAACCTTTTGGAAACGGTTTACAACTGTCTATGGTGGAATCACTATATCTGCTGGAAAAAAAGGTTGTTGACATTCAAGATGTTGCTAAGGGAAAGAGTTTTTCTCCAAAGCAATTTAAGAATTTAATACAAAAAACACAGTCAGATATTGACCTGAGATTTACTGTTTTTACCGATTTAAAAAAACGTGGACTCATTGTAAAAACTGGATTTAAATTTGGTGCCCATTTCCGTGCATATACAAAAAAACCAGGTGAAACACATGCTGAATATCTTATCCATGTAGTTGATAAAAATTTTAAAAGCACCTGGTCAGAAATCAGCAGGGCAGTACGTCTTGCACATTCAGTCAATAAGGAAATTTTTTTTGCAAGAGTGAACGGTATCAAAATAGATTATATCAAACTTGGAAGGTTGCGGCCATAATTTATTTATAACCACCATGCAATGTTCTTATGTTTCCGAGAGGAGGTAAATTTGCTTCAAATAAGATGGCATGGACATTCATGCTTTGAGATAACAGACGATGCAACTTTGGTTACTGACCCACATGATGGGAAATCCATTGGCATACCTGCACCGAGTGTAGAGGGAGATATCATTCTGATCTCTCACGATCATTATGACCACAATAGTGCAAAATCGGTAGAAAAGGAAGGGTCAAAAGTTATAACAGATGAAAGAAAAAGAAACATTTCAAATGTCGAAATAACCGGCATCAAGTCATTTCATGACGAGCATCATGGTGAAAAGCGAGGAGGGAACATTATATTCAAGTTTATTATGGACGACGTTGCTTTTTGCCATATGGGCGATTTAGGGCATGAACTTGATGAAGATGCTATCCAAAAAATTGGTGATGTAGATATATTGTTTATCCCCGTAGGCGGAACATTTACCATAGATGCAAAGCGAGCGTGGAATGTTGTAAAATCCATAAAACCAAGGATAACTATTCCCATGCATTATAAAATAGGAGGCTTGTCTTTACCAATTGATGGAGTTGAGCCGTTCTTAGAAAAAAGCACGTATAAAATTCTCAAAGTTGGAAACGAAATAGACATAGAAAAGGAAGATTTGCCAAGCGAACATGAGGTTTGGATGTTTACTCTATAGACCCTTGTTTCCCTTCGAAAACTTCTCTGTTTACGCAATTAGGAGGGATTTCTCCTTTTAGCCCTGCTATCATGTTCTCCGCGGCCATAAGCGCCATTTTTGTACGGGTTTCAATAGTTGCAGAGGCAGAATGCGGCTGAAGAACTACATTATCTAAATTTTTAAGTTCTGTACTAACACCCGGTTCATGTTCATACACGTCAAGACCTGCACCAAAAATCCATTTTTCTTTTAACGCTTTAATAAGTGCTTGTTCATCGACGACTGGTCCTCGCGATGTGTTTATAAGAATTGCATTTTCCTTCATCATTTTGAGTTCCTTTTCACCTATCATATGACGTGTAGACTCACTCAATGAGACATGCAGTGAAATAAAGTCAGATTTCTTCAGTACCTCACGTATCTCTACTTTCCTAGCATTCACTTCGCGTTCTAATGCCTCATTTTCTCTTTTATTTACATATAGCACTTCCATATTGAATCCTTTACTTTTTAGACCAAGGGCAGTTCCTATTCTTCCGGCACCGATTATACCCAATGTTTTGTTTGAAACATTCTGTCCTAACATAAGCATGGGATCCCAACCTTTGAATCTACCAGCTCTAGTGAATCTATCACCTTCTGCAATGCGACGAGCCGCTGAGAACAATAGCGCCCAAGCCATTTCTGCAGTAGCATCTGTTAAAACCCCAGGCGTGTTGCTTACAGGTATGCCTCTCCTTGTAGCCGTCTCAACATCAACGTTGTTATATCCAACAGCATAGTTTGCTATCATCTTTAACTTTGATTCAGAGGCTATAATCTCTCTATCAATCTGATCGGTAAGCAGACAAAGCAAACCGTCTTTTCCTCGCACACCTTTAACAATTTCCTCTTTCGTTAACACACGATTATAAGGATTGATTTCCAATTCGTGTTCTTTTCTTATTAAATCAAGACCTGGCTCTGGGATTTTACGTGTAACAAATATTTTCATCCTTATCCTCATCCAATATAGTGTTCCATAAAAGAAAGTAAGATATAGATATTTTTTGGAAGAATGAAGCCTATTTTTAGATATTAGTCGGATGATTGTATATCGTTGATAATGTCATTTATTGAATAGAAATGAAGGGCATCATCTGAATCTTCGTATCCTTCAGATATCAGTGACCAAATAGAATATGTTGCTCCCGTGTCTGGTTTTGCATACAATCTTACATTTCGTTGAGCATTATCGGCGCTTGAGGCATTGGCTGATTCAACATAAACTCGTAAATCAAAATCGACATTTTCAACAAAACACTTATTTGAAAGTTCCGTTAAATATTCCTGTGTTAAATTCTCATCATACGTCCATTTATCATCTGTAGGTTCAGGTTCTTCATCTATTATTCTGTCCTTTCCAGGAAGCTCTAGCTCCGGATCTTCCATAGCATCAGCTTCAATATTAAAGAAAGGTAAATAGAAATGTTCCCAGTCATTTTGATCGTAAGGCGGGCCGTTGCTACCGTCCGAGTAATCAACTAGTTTTTTTTCCCAAATATGATAGTAATTCATCACACTATAATAATCGCCCCATGTGTCTTCATATTGTTGCTTGGCTTGTCTTCCTCCAGCAAATGTTAAATTATCGTTTCCTTCAAATGTCCATGGAGCTATTCCAAATGAATGCCCAAGTTCGTGCATTGCAGCAGCGGCAAGTACTATTCGTTGAGTTCGGGGAGTAAACGCCATCCGCTTTAGGAGTCGATAAGGACTACTATCAATAACCATTGTATCATATCTATTAGATTTTGATGCAATGCAAAATCCAGCATTATGACCAACTATCACATATCTAAATATGCCTTTTCTTGCATCAGAAAAATGGTTATTATAGAATTGTAGCATTACACCAGATTCCTGTGAAATAGTATCAATATGTGTTAAAAGTTCTCCGCCACCGTTAATAGGGCCGCCGGGCCACCCATCATCGATGTACACATTAAGCCCATGTTCACAAAACCGTTCAATCATGATTTGTTGTGACTCATCATAGAAAACATGCGGCGGGTCAAAAGGGCCCCCGCGTTCCATACCATCTGTTTCTATATAAATATCTTGGGAAAATGGATCAGCAAACCATTTACTCATCTGATATTCTTCAATATTATCAATTCCGTCAATATCGGGATCAAGATTCCTATGATCATCTAAAGTGTGTGGATCGTACCCCCATTTCCATTCCCACGAGGTAGGAATGCCATCGCCATCAGGATCTAGAAGTGAATCATCGCTACGCGGGTCAGTGTTAAGAACATTCACTTCAGTCCAGTACGGTATGCCATCGCCATCATAATCTGTCTGATACACATTGAACCATACTTCAAAAGCATCGCCAACATAGTGGCCATATCCGTCGCTATCTTTCAGACAATCATCGCCAGACCATCTCCCTGTCCGGTAATCGTATGTAACGTGAATTACTTCTTGTTCAACGTCATTTGATTGAAAACCTAGCAAACCCGACTTGATGCGTTCTACAATTGTTAATGTTATCTCTGAGGTTTCCTGCTCCTCAGTAATGTCTTTCATAACTCTATTTTCCTGAAACATCGTATCCCAGTCGGTAAATAAAAGTTCGCCTTCGGCACCTCCCGCTGCCGCAACATCTTTGCTAATATACTCTAGACCATCAAGATTGGCAATATAGTAAAATATTGGTTTATTTTTCCAGCTCGTGCCCACCTTCAATATTTTTTCAATGAGGCCTCTATGACGGATTCTATTTACTTCTACAATCAATCCTTGGTTAAGATCTGGGCTGATGCGATCATCTATTTCCTTTACCGTTTCCGGCGCCGCTGGTTTTTCCTGTGATTCACTAAAAAATGCAACATAAGCTCCAACAACAACGATAATCGCTACAGCTAGAATGGATAACAATATTATGAAGTTTTTATTTTTTCCTGCTTTTTTGGACATTTTCTATTTTTCCCAAGTTCAATAACTAATATGATTTACTATTTATATAAAAATATCGGTTAATTTAATAACATATTTACAATAGAATCGGAAAAACAGCGATCAATCAGCCATAAAGTTGACAAGGTATGCCAATATGCTGTTCATTGAGGTTTCGACACCACGTATTTTGCCAATATCAATTAATCTTCCATTTATAGATTCGATTTCTGTTTTCTTTCCTTTCTTAAAACTTTGAAGCATTGAAGAATAGTTCTCAGAGGTACTCTCAATTACCTCTCTTGTCTTTTGAAACATATCCTCAAACGACAGATTTAGCCCTTCAGCGTTTGCAATACTTGTGGATTCTTCACACACATTCTCTACAATCTTTTCCAATATGGGATTTTTTAAAAGATAGTCGTTTTTACATTGAAAAATAGTGGTTAGGGGATTTATGCTAGAATTTACTATTGCCTTGATCCATATCTCCTTGACGATATTCTTGCTAATCGTTGTTTCAATTCCTGCCTCATTGAATATATTTACAATATTTTTTATCCGCTCAGTTTTTCTCCCATCTAATTCTCCAAAAACGGTTTTTCCCTTGCCTGTATGCCTGATGAGACCCGGCTCTGGGAATACAGAGCCATGAGTAGTAACGCCTGCTATTGTTTGTTTACGGTCCACAATTTTTCCGATTTTATCTATGTTATCTAATCCATTTTGAAACGAGAGGATTGTTGTATTACTGCCTATTATTTTCCGTGCTTTTTTTAATGCACCTTCTGTATCGTATGATTTTACAGTTATAATCAAAAGCTCTGGAGGGGTTTTTATGCCATTAACTGAATGCATGGCAGGCACTTTTTTGTTAAACTGTGTCTTTCCTTCTATTTTCAAACTTCCTTTTCTTATAGCATTTACGTGAGGAGCTCTACCTATCAACATCACATTGTTTTTCTTAGATAGTAACGCACCGAACAGGGACCCTATTGCACCTGCACCAAGAACAACAACATTCATACCAGTATCCCTATCTCCTCGCATTTCATATTTATTTCATTTTTATCCATAGCAATCAAAGGATGTAAAATCAAATGTTCAACATGTCTTTTTAATTGACTAATGTCAGATAAAGAATCAGATGAATTTTCATTAAGAGTATGTCCTGTAACAACTGCATCACATTTTTCTTCAGATGCTTTTTTGTTTAAACTTTCGTAGATGTTTTCTTTTACACCCAGTGTATGGATACTTGACTCTGCATACCATTTAGACATAAATGATTGCAGGGCATCAGTATTGGATTTGTTTGTATTGAGAAAAATTACCTTACACCCCCTCCGCATAAGATACCATGCCGCCAAGATTGATTTTGGATTGTCAATCAACGCCAGGGCTTTCCCCTGCGTGTCTGAGGGCATGCCTCCAATTCCACGGATTTTTTTTGTAAAAAGATAAGCGTTTTCATTACGTATTTCGATAAACAATTCAAAATCTGGTGTATTCAAATCTACTTTTGCATGGGTCGCATCGACAATATCACTTCCAATGCTAATTGCAACATCCTGGCTAGTAAACTCATGATTTCCGGTTCTGGTAACTCTAAGCGCAAAGCTTTTTTCTTTTACCAAAATCTTTTTTGAAATGTCTACAGCAAAATCAGAAATAGCCTTCATTTCTGCTGTTGTTTCCAATGATGGGCTGAAAGAAGTTATCCCAAACACTCTCTGTAACACATCTATGCTTTCGTTTATTTGACTAGTGAAGACATATATTCTACCCCATTCTCTTCTTATCGTATGATATATGTTTTCGGTTTTTAATGCTGATTTTATGTTCTTTATTAAGGCATTCTCAAAATATCTTCTAGTAACTTTACCTTTTAACGCAATTTCTCCATATCTAATTAGTATCAGCTCGTATTTCACGACTAGTCAGTAGCATATTTTATTACATTAATATTTGGTAAAAACTCTAGATGTGGAAGTTTATATAAACTATGGTTTTCATCCAGAATGTAGTTAAAATGACATTTTCCAAGTAACCTTTTTATATTTACAAGACAATACTAAAAAGATTGTATGTATAAATACAGAACGTTTTCTGTTGTATTCATATCATTTCTCCTCCTTAATATTATGCTGCCTTTTGGTGTTGAGGGTTGCAAAGACTTAATGGCCTGTGGAGAATCAACGGAAGGGGATTATAACCTTCTTTTGAAAGTCAGAGATCCGAGTAGGGCTGGTCTTCAAGTGTTGTGTATTGTCCCAGAAGGATATGAGTACACATATCATTATCCCTGGACTGGAAAATCAATGAACTCTATTGCCCAACATAAATATATTGGAGTGGCATCTAAAGATGATGTCATTCCAAACATTGTCAAAGCAGGGATGGTTCTTACGCATACAGGCTTAGCGTTTGGTGATGCAGATTCAAATTCAAATTGGATAAATCCGACTAAAAATGCCTGGGACGATTTTGACTGGATAAGATATGCCTGCGAAAAAGCTGATGACATTGATGAAGCGGTTTCATTGCTTACTGAAGATGCTGTAGATAAAATGCATGCTACAGGAGTATCCGAAAATCTTTTTATAGTGGGACCCACCGGTGGCTATATCATCGAGGCAGATGCTTTTCGTTATGATATAAAAAAGATTAATGATGGCGTTGGGATAATGTCGAATTACCCTAAAGAACTATGGAAAAGTCAGATTCATAAGAGGCTTCCAATTGCTCCATCTTTTGATTTAGAAAAAGAGTCATATATTCAAAAAGGAGAAGTGCTCAGATTAAATTCGCTATTTGGGGTGAAAATTGTTAATATCGATGAAGATTCGGTCGTCGTTCGGCAAGTTCCTTTTTTCAAATTCATCTATAAAACAATCAAAATCGTGGGTAACAAGGTTGAGATAAAACTTGGCGAGAGAGAAACCGTTGGGGATTATAGCGTGGAGTTGCTCAATATCAGCGGCAAACAAGCAAAAATTAGATTATGCTACAAATTCAAGGCATGGGAAGATGAAATGATAAAGCATGTAAATTCCAAATATGGCGCTATTACTGTTAAAGATATGATAAATTGGTCTCGTCTTAGAAGCAAGGATCTTGATGGCCTTCGGCCGATGTGTGAAGATAGATATGAAGATGAGGCAGTAGCCATCTATAAAATCCCTGGTGAAAATTACGAAGTGCTTAGTAGCGGTTGGTTTTCAGCAAATCTTGCCTGCTCTTCGATATATGTCCCATTTCACATATGTGATAATGATATCTTCGATCCTTACGAAACAGGCGATGCTGCTGCACTATCACTGGAGCTTTTTAATATCTATGGGGCTGATAACCTAACTTGTTTCAGTAGTGCCGAGGAGGTATTTATCTATGAGACTGATGTTCTAGAGGAAATAGCAACAAAGTTGATAGGGGGAGAGGAAGATGTCTCTGAATTTTTGACAATTTTTGATACAAATGTGCAACTACAGGCATGGCTTACAGAACAGATTTGGATAGAGATTAATAAAATACATGATCAAAATGATAAGGAAAAAATCATAGACTTAATTGATGGAATATGGGAGAAAAATTATTCAACTTCTTTAGATATAATGGAACATGCATTATCTGATTTAAAAAATATATCCGGAACATCAACTATTGCCCAAATAATTGAAAATATCACCCTAAGCATTTGCGGTTCAAGAATTGATGAAGCAACTGCTATTGGAAGAATCGATTCGGAATTTAAAGAAGAATACGAGGAGGGGAAACAACTCATTAATCAGGGCGAATATGAACTGGGCTTTAATTGTCTACAAAATACCTTTGAACACAACGATAGGTCAATGAAGGGATTACCATCCACGGACATGAATAATAGGGAGTTTGAAGGAAGGTGGGAAATGGTGCTCCCGCCATATGTTTTGATTGTGCTTTTAGCCACGGCAGTTATTGTTATTTTCTTAAAACGTAGGGCAGATTAGATTGATATTTTCCAGAAGTAGAATTATTTGATTTTTAATCTCTTCGTATCAAGTAAAAAGGTGCAGGGGAGGAGATTCGAACTCCCGAACCTCTACAGGAACAGATCTTGAGTCTGTCGCCGTTGACCTGGCTTGGCTACCCCTGCATTGGAGATGCATGAATGATTTAACGATAATAAAAGTTTAGGTTTTAGAATTAATGATGGCTTTTCATTTTTATCTCAACTTGATTGGCCGCTTACTCAGATTTATAATGTAAAGACCAAAAATAACCAAAGCACCTCCTAAAACGAATAATAATGTGATTTTTTCATCAAGCAAAAAGTAAGCAATTATTGTTGACAGTACAGGAGTGAAATAAAGATAAACGCTGATTTCGGACGCTTTTTTAATTTCAAGTGCCACATACCACAGAGTGTACGAGACAACTGTAGGGAAAAATGCAAGAAAAAGAACCGCACCCCAACCAACCGGTGACATCCGCACCACTTCCTCAAAAAGCGAAGGAGAAATAAATGGAATTAAACCTAGGCTTCCAATTAAAAATGCATAGATAGTTAGCGATAATGGTGAGTATCTTTGAAGCAGTTTTTTTCCTGCAACAGTATATCCTGCACCTACCAAAGCAGCAACTAGAACTGCAATAGCACCGGATAAATATTGTATCTCCAAGGTGATATCTTTGTTCCCAAATGCAGAAATTATAATTACTCCACCCAAGGATATGATAATCCCTAACATGACATTTAGTGTAATCTTTTCTGAGATGAACATTACTGCTAAAATAACAACGAATAACGGAATAGTTGCAATAATTAAACTAGCAGCACCTGCTGAGACGTATAGCTCCCCATAATTCAAAGCTAAATGATATACAACAACACCTAAGAATCCGAGTAGAAAAAGGGAAGGGATGTCCTTTTTTTGAAGTTTTGAGAGTTTTTTTGGTTGCAAGATTAATAAGACAAGGAAAATCAAACACACAACAAACAGACGCATAATTGTGAGATTTATTGGTGAAAGTTCTTCAAGACCAATTTTGATAAGAGGAAATGCAAACGCCCAGAATATAATAGGCGTCCCAATTATTAAGAAGAAATATTTTTCTGCATGTGTTTTGTTTGAAATGTTCTTTTGAACCGTTGAATCGTTTTGCTGTTTTTTATTAACCATCGATCACCCTATGCCAGAAAGATAGCAATCTAATTATACTGGCATCAATAGATATTTGGCATATATATTTTTCAGGTGACCGTCACGCCAAACACATACCATACGGACATGCAGAGTTGCAGCAGAAATTATAAAATAATAGTGCATTTATAATATTAATCGCAAATTATGCTAACTTGAGGGAGATATTATCGCTGGAAATGAACACTGGGATTCACGGTTTGCCTTCATCATGGCAGCAGTTGGTTCTGCAATAGGGTTAGGAAATGTCTGGAGATTCCCTTACGTTTGCTATGAAAATGGAGGTGGGGCTTTCTTAATTCCTTATTTTGTCGCACTTTTTACAGCAGGAATTCCTTTGATGGTTCTTGAGTTCTCGGTTGGGCACTGGGCACGAGGGGCTCCGCCAGATGCTTTTAAAAAAATTGGGAAAAAATGGGAGTGGGCAGGATGGTGGACTGTACTTATTCCCTTTATGATAGCCTCCTACTATGTTGTTGTAATGGCATGGTGCTTTTCTTATATGGTATAATGGTATATTCAGTAGACTTGCGATGGGGCATGCATGCCGAGCAATTCTTTCTCAAAAATTTTTTAGGTGTGACCAGCAGCCCGCTCATTCTTGGAGGAATTAGAATCCCTGTTTTACTCAGTCTCATAGCAATATGGGTTTGTATATTTCTCATTCTTTACAAAGGAGTTAAACGCATAGGCAAGGTAGTAGCTCTAACAGTACCCATACCTACAATTCTGTTGATAATACTCACTATAAGAGGTTTGACACTTCCTGGTTCAATAGAGGGCATAAGCTATTATCTCACACCTAATTTTTCACAGCTGCTTAATGCCAAAGTATGGCTTGCAGCATATGCACAAGTATTCTTTTCATTAGGTCTTGCACAAGGAATAATGATCACTTATGCCAGTTTTCTAAAGAAAAAATCTGATATTACGAACAATGCTATTATTACTTCTTTGGCAGATGCGGGCACATCATTTTTTGCTGGTTTCACCGTTTTTTCTATAGTTGATTATCTTGCAGCATCTCAAGGAGTCGGTATAGAAAACCTAGGTATTGCAGGCCCCTATCTTATCTTTGTAACATATCCAACAGCCATATCCCTTCTACCCATAGCAGCATTATTTGGGGTTATTTTCTACATAGCATTACTTACATTCGGAATTGACTCAGCATTCTCTATGATAGAGCCAATAACATCTGGAATACATAGCAAATGGAAGATAACAAAAGCAAAGGCCACAGCAATAATGTGTACGCTTGGTTTTTTTGCAAGCTTAATCTTTACAACAGGTAGCGGCATGTATTGGCTAGAAATGTTAGACCACTTCATATCAAACTTTGGCCTTGTGGCAGTAGGCTTGGTAGAATGCTTGATTTTGGGATGGGTGTTTAACCTTCATCGATTGCGTGAGCATGCAAACAAAACATCTGATGTGCTAATCGGTAGATGGTGGGATGTACTAATAAAATTTGTAATACCTGCAATCCTTATCATACTATTAGTTGCATCCGTGGTAGATAATATCATGAACCCTTATATGGGCTATCCCTGGTGGATCATATTGATATGCGGGCTGGCGCCAGTTCTATTCATTTTTTTACTGGCATTTATTCTTATGAAAATAAAGGGAAACAGGGTGAAAACATGACCTTGTCTTTATCTGCAATCGCAATGCTTGTGTTTGGTTCGGTTGTATTATATGGTGGACTGGTTTACTTTTTATACAGAGCGCTGAAAGGTAGGAAAAAATAATGAAAAATAGCTAGATTTGCCTTAATGTTAGGTAAATTTTTAACGAAAACATCCAATAGAAATATATATCCAACCTATCATCTATCATCAAACTGAGGTAAATAAATGATCTCAAAGACTGTTAAATGCCCCAAATGCGGACATGAAACAACAATAAATGGCGAACCTGGGGAAAGGGTCATTCTTGCATGCCCTAAATGTAACACAAAAGGAAAATATGTTTTTCCAGAAAGGCATAAACAAGTAATGAAAACAGGCGAGTCTATCGCAATAGAGGTAAACAAACTTGTCAAATCATTTAATGGATTAAGAGCAGTAGACAATGTATCTTTCAATGTGAGGAAAGGAGAAATATTTGGTTTTTTAGGACCTAATGGGGCAGGTAAGACAACAACAATAAAATCAATACTTGGTTTAATTCATGCCAATTCAGGTGAAATCAAAATCAGAGGGTATGATATTAAACTTAACGGAAAAGAGGCAAAAAAATATGTTGGCTTTCTTCCAGAAAGAGTTGCTTTTTATGATAATTTAACTGCTCTTCAAAATCTTCATTTTTATGCTGAAATGAAAAATGTTCCAAAATCAGAATGTAAACCACTTATTGGAGAAATGGGCATAGGAGATGCTGTCAATAAAAAAGTGGGTGAGTTTTCAAAAGGGATGCAACAGAGACTTGGTATGGCAAGAGCATTACTCGGAAATCCACCTATACTCATACTTGATGAGCCTTCTGGGGGATTGGATCCAAGAGGCGTTGCACTTATAAGAAATAAAATAAAAGAAATGAAGGAAAAAGGATCCTCCGTTTTTGTTTCATCCCATATCCTTGCTGAAATCCAAGAAGTTTGTGACCGAGTTGGAATCATCAATAAAGGTGTGATTGTGGCAGAGGATACAGTGGATAACTTAAGAAGTAAACTGAATTTAAAACCAAAACTTGTTCTCGAACTTGAAAAAACAAATGAAAAAATTGTGAAATCTGTACAAAATCTTGATGGTGTTGAAAACGTTGAATCCATTGGAGTTATGTTGCATGTTGTGTGTGATCAAAAAGCAAAATCTAAAATCATCGTCGCAGTAGAAAAAGCAGGTGGAAACATTGTAAACATTCAAACTATGGAGCCGTCACTTGAAGAGGTTTTTATGAAATTTACGGAGGATTGACCATGAATGAACTTATTAAAAATATCTTAAAAAACCCTGTTTTCATCATTGCAAAAAAAGAAGTCATGGATACTGTAAGAAATCTTTGGATTATTTTCATGACTATTATCTTTGCAGCATTAACAGTTGCAATGTCAGCATTAGGTGCATATTATTTTGAAGGGTGGCAAGACCTAGGAATGACAATCGCCTTAATGATGGGTGTTGTTCAATTGCTGGTTCCAATTATTGCATTAATGCTTGGATATGCAGCAATTGTTGGGGAAATTGCAAAGGGATCAATGAATATGATGATTTCCTTACCAACAAGTCGACTGGAGATTGTTTTTGGTAAAATATTAGGACTTGGAAGCGTGCTTTCTTTTACTATTCTTGTAGGATTTGGCAGTGCAGGCATCGTTATTGGAATTATGGTCCCAGATGTAAACTATATACAATATCTCATTTTTATTGGGGCAACTATGCTAGTTGGGCTTGTTTATTTAAATGTTGCATTCTTTTTTTCAACATTGTTTAAAAAACGATCTACAGCACTTGGCGGAGCAATATTTCTTTGGTTCTTTTTTAATATGATTCTGCCTGTTATTCTTACAGGAATTGCTTTTGCTGGCGCAGCTTTTTCAGATATCGCTGCAGGAAATGCACCAGATTGGTATTATCTCGTTCAACTAATTAATCCAATGTCAGCATATTCAGCATTAGTGACATTAAATATTGGAAGTATATCAATAGCAACTGCTTCAACAGCTCCTCAACTACAATATCCCTCATTTTACACAAGTGGATTAATGGTTCTTATATTGCTAATTTGGATTGTCGGTTTCTCATTGCTATCTTATTGGAGATTTTCTAGGAAAGATATTTAATTTCTTTTATGAGAGTTTTTTCGAACTCATTTTTTTTATTTTCTAAACATTCATTATATTCAAATTTAAATTTATAGATTACATCTCTTAAAATCAAGGGTTCTGGCCGAGCCAATCCAAAATCAACGGTTTTACCAGGGTATTTCAACGCATCATACATTTGATCATTTGTTATTTTCTTCTTTGCAACTTTTTCAATTGCAGATATCATCCTTCTTACTTGCTGCCAAAGATAGGTTTGAGCGAAAAAATCAAAGACAAAAAAATCTTCAGATTCATAAACATCAATATCGTCAATTGTTCTCACTGGGTTTTTGTAAGATTCGACACGTGCGAAATTAGAGAAATCATAGGTTCCTTTAAATAAGGATGCTGCTGAATTTAAGAGGTTGTATTCATAATCATTTTTGTTGAGATAGTACCGGTAAATTCTTTGTTTTGCATATCTTGGATAAAAATCAGAAGGCACTTTTTTAATTCCATACACGAGGATATGCTCCAAATTGTTATTACAATCTTTTTGTATGTTTTGTATCTTTTTATCAGTGTTAAACGCGATAACATTTCCAAGGGCAGAAACTCCTTTATCCGTTCTGCTTGCAGCACGAAATAAAGCCGTTTTCGGATTGGAAATAAATTTCAATTTTATTAACACATCAATAAGAGTTCCTTCAATAGTTTCAACATTTGGTTGACGTGCAAAGCCATGAGTTTTTCTTCCATCATAGGCAAATTTTAGTGCCACTCGCATTTTACATATGTATAATCAATTATAATAAAAAATATGTGAGTAGGATAGTTTTAGATGAAATTAAAAAAGAAAAAAAGAGATTGCTGAGTTTATGCGTGCTTCTCAGCAATATCTCCAACAACAGGAAGTTTGAATTTTTCTCCCTGATAGGCTTTTATGATAAGGACAAGCCAAAGAATGCCCATTACCGCATAAATCGCCCAGGATAACCATATAAGTGCTGGAATGCCTGGATTATACGAAACATTATAATATCCAGTTCCCCAACCTACACTAGGTGCTCCGATCCAGCCAAAAATAAAACCAATGATCATCAGTGGCAGGAAAGTTAGGATCGACTGCATGGCATGAAATCTTACCGTTTTGTTTTCTTTCTCCATAAAATAAAATATTATCCCAGTAAGCCACGTAAGCGCATAACAAAGAGCGCTAGCCACATTTTCTTCCAAATTCATAGTTGTTTTTGCTTTTGCCATATTTATTCACCTCACTACCTAAATATCTCTTAATATTTGTTTGGTAAAGACATTTTTTACTATTTATTATTTGCGTTATTTTCAGGTAATAAAAAAATCTCTTCTTCAATCTTTGCTACTATGACTTTCTTAGAATCAAATGAAATATTTTTTGGTTTTCTCATTTCAAATGTTTTATATGTCGTTGGATCCATAACCTGAATCTCTTCTTTTGTTTGACTAACTAGTATCATCTCCTTAATTAGTTCGTTCCTACCAAGTATGTTGGTATTTCCAATTTCCTTTACATCAAAAAATTTTTCTGTCCACCCATATAATTCCAAAACATGAACTTTGTTTCTTGAAATTGAGGAAATATAGAAAAAGGAATCTTTATGGTAAATAAAATCTCCTTTTCTAAAGGAAGGCAACCTTAAGAGATATGTCATTCTGTACACCTGCTTGCTGTCTTTCATGCCAATGTTTTTTGATGATTTTTTAATTTCTCCGCCATAACTTTCCTGGATCTTTTTTGTAATGGTTAGCGCCGCTCCCTTATCACTGAGATAAAAATCAATGCCGCCGTGTTCCTTACCCATATCAGTTATGAAAAGACCGCGATGACCTTTTTCTTGCATAGTTCTAACAAGATCCTCAACGTGTGATCTAATGTCGACGAGTTCTTCTTCAGTCAGATTTCTTTTATTCGCCCTTACCTGAACAATCGCCTCATGATAGCCTCCAAAGCGTTTTGAACAGACGTCACAGACGTCTTTTTTCATACGGACGATTGTGTCGTGTTCCTCAGTAATTTTTACACCATCTAAAAAACCAGTAATAATGATTTTGCATATTATTCGTTCTTTTTCTTCCTCACATTCTGTAGTAATTTCTGGTTTTTTTAACTCTCGACTGATATCAAAAAGGTGTTTGATCCATCTTTTAAATACATTATCAAATGAATCAGAGGTCCATACGCTTTTGTACTTATACGATCCGCAATGTGGACAAATAGAAAGGTCAATAATCTGTGGCCCCTTGGAGAAATTATGATTTTTCAAATAACAGTCAACACATACACCATCTCGAAATATTTTTTCTTCTTTGCCGCATTCTACACAGAACATCTGCTTCTCCTTACTTCTTAATTCTTTTGTGCAAGATATACGCCATATATTATAAGCGTAGCGCCTACCAAAAACAAGGCCGTTAGCACTTCACCCACAAAAAATGAGAGGGTTATTGCAAAGAGAGGTATCAAATTTAGAAAAACTG
>Ga0208905_1000160_pt1 | contig 32981 bp, 21 predicted proteins | sample AntAceMetag02UKS_FD_184776 | JGI IMG/M metagenome (GOLD analysis project Ga0208905, IMG submission 184776) | Saline lake microbial communities from Ace Lake, Antarctica - Antarctic Ace Lake Metagenome 02UKS (SPAdes) (version 2) | ecosystem: Environmental > Aquatic > Non-marine Saline and... | reverse complement strand
GGGACGGGGGGAGACTACCACCACTTCCAATCCCTCAGCGTCCGAACCGGCCAACCTGAAGACAGAAGGCCCTCTGCCAAACATCTATTATATCATTTTGGACGCCTACGCGAGGGGGGATATTCTAGGTGAGATCTACGGTTTCGATAATTGTGAATTCCAGGATCATTTACAGAGCCGCGGCTTCTATATCGCGGAAGGGAGCCGTTCCAATTACGATATGAGTTTGATGAGCCTGGCTTCTTCCTTAAACTACCAGTACCTGGATGAGAGCATATTCCGGAAGAATGGATTAGGCTACCTGCGGGGACTGTTTGAGGACAACCGAGTGGTGAGGTCGCTCAAGCAACTGGGATACAAGCTGGCGGCATTTGCCAGCGGCTACGACAATACCGAACTCCCCAAGGCGAACATTTATCTCACATCCGGTTGGTCGCCGGACGATTTTCAGGCCGAATTGATCAACTACACTCCGATCCCCCCGCTACTGACATTCATCGGCCGAGGAGGTCATCGGAGCAACCTACAGCATCGTCTCCACCGGGAACGAATCATTCATGCCCTGGAGAATCTCCCCGAGATCGCACGGGACCCCGGCCCACTCTTCGTCTTCGCCCACATCCTCGCTCCTCACCCCCCATTTGTCTTCAACGAAAAGGGGAATCCCATCCAGTTGACCGACTACTACATCACCGGTGACGCGGCAGGATTCAGGAGAAGGATGGGAATCACCATAAAGGAATATCACGACTACTACATCAGCCAGCTCAAGTTCATTAATAAGAAAGTGGTAGAGATGGTGGACGGAGTGCTTGAAAATTCACTCCAGCCCCCGATCATCATTTTACAAGCCGATCATGGTCCCCGATCCCAGTATGTCTTCTGCGACCTGGAGGCCTCCAACCTGAACGAGGGACTTTCGATACTGAACGCGTATTATCTGCCCGGGGGAGGCCAGGAACAACTCTTCCCCACCATCACCCCCGTCAATACTTTTCGGGTGATCTTCAACCGGTACTTTAACACCAGCTTGGATCTGCTCCCGGACAAGAGCTATTTTACCGACTGGCGCGACGATTATTTCACGTTCAGGGAAGTCTTTTGACATTTTCCCTCGATTTCAATGCAGGATACCACGGGTAGCCGGGGGAAGCTAAAGTAAGTTGGGGACGCCGAGAAATACGATGCCATCCTGCCCGACCCAAATAACTGTCTACAGATCGTAACCCAGAGCCTTCATCTGTTCTACCAGTCCGGGCGGATATTCGCCCTCTTCCTCATCTTCCGGGGGAGGAAGAGGAGCCGGGTCAAGACCAGACTCCCATTCCGAAATCAGGGCCTGCATCCGGGCGACGCCATCCGGGCGATCTGGGGCCAGATTATGCAACTCACCCGGATCTTCCGTCAGATTATAGTAAAAGTAAAAACTGTCCATATCCAGTCCTTCGGAATGGTCCGGGATGTATCGGTGAGTGTCCTGCATATACTTCATTTCCCCCTCCCAGGCGGCCAGAAACCAGCGGATCGAATCGTCAGGTCCTTCAAAATCAAAGCTCCCTTCCACCACCATGCCCCGGTTGTTGACCATCTCCCGGACAAAGGCCTCCGTATCCCACTCCCCGCGATCACCGGGTACCAATGCCGCGATCGCCTTTCTCAGCGCGACTAAGGGCACCGGCTGATCGATAATCCCGCGAACGGCTTTCGAGCCGAAGAGAAGAAGAGGAACGTGCAATACCGGCTCCAGAAGAGCCTTCCCATGCCCAACCATATCGAATTCTCCCAGAAACTCGCCATGATCGGCGGTCAGTATCGTCAGCGCCTGCCCCCATTGCCCCGCCCCCTTCATCATTTCAATCCACACCCCAAGGCGGGAATCCATATACTCAATCGCGCGGAGGTATTCACTCTCCGGCATGGTTCGAAGCGCGGCAGGGCTGGTCGAGCGGAGACCGATGCAACCGGGGTAATAACGGCTATGGGCATTCATCCAGCATACGTAGAAGAAATAGGGGCCTTCCCGGCGGGCGCGGAGCAGCAAACCCGTTAAATAACGGTCTTGCATACGAACCAAGGTCGACTTAAAGAGGCCATCTCGGAGAAACGAGAGATGGTCGATGATCTGTACTCCAACAAAAGATGTGCGATCAAAAGAGAGGAAGCTCGAGAAAGTACCCCTTCGGGTCGGATAACTAATCACTTCCTCAAATCCCCTCTTCAAGGTGACCAGCCAGGGACTTTCGGTCAGCAGCACCGGGCGGTAACCCTTCCTCCCCATATCTCCGGCCAGGTTCTCAAAGGTATCATACAAAGCGATATCAGCTATCGTTCCGCTATAGAGGTGATGCTCGCGAAGATATCTGCCGGTAAACAAGGAAACGGTGCTGGCATAAGTATAATTGGCGGGACTATAGGCCCGATCGAACTTGATCATACGGTCTGCCAGAGACGATAAAACCGGCGTTCTTGCGTACTTATTACTATATACTCCCATCCTATCGGCACGCTGGGCGTCCCAGATCAATAGAGTGAGATGATGGTCATAGTTCTTACCGGGCCAACCGAAATAGATCCCCTGGGCAATAATCACGATCACGGCTATTAGTCCAACGACAGCTACCACCTGACGGGCAGCAACCTTATAGCGCATCAGAACCATGGTGCTCCCAATGGCAATCAACCAAATAATCCCCATCAACCAATATCGCAAAAAATCCGCTCCAACGGAATAATCGGCAATATTAAACGCCTCCACCGCCGAGATCAGGGCAATCAACCAGAGAAGCACCCGTTTCCGGTCCCGGAAGAAGCCTGTCACAAAACCAGTTATGATGATAACAACAACAACCATCACCAACCCGATTCCCCACCACCATAAACTCAGAGGCGGATGATAGCCCTCCGGCAAACCCTGTGACGGATCAATGTTGCCAAGCTTGGAAGCGTAATTTCCATACCAAAGATATACTACCGCACCAATCAGTAGAACTATGGCAATAATTCGATGAATGTCACCCCCTATCCGAAGCGGCCTTCTGAGCAATTCAATCACCGTTCCAATAACCAGGCCGACAAACAAAAATATGGCGCCATAAATAACCGCATTGAGGAAGATCGAAAAAAAAGGGCTCCCAAGTGCTACCGGAAGAAGAATGGGGAAATGGCCGATACATGCATTGCCGATTATCTCAGCGGAGGCAACAAGAATCCCCCCTCCAAGCCAAAACCGCCACCAGCTCTCCCGGCAGGTTGGCTCCTTCGGATGCGTTTTTTCTTTTTTCTTTATATTTTTCATCTCATCAATATTTACTGGCCGGCCCATTTTCAATCACAAAATTGAAGGTCCGATGGACAAACCATCCTATTACTCGTTACCTCCACCCAGATAGGTGGAGAATAAGAGGTTGGAGCCGGAAGAAGAAAACCCGGTGACAAAACCGGCTGAACCCCCTGCCATAGTCGGCTGATACGCTGATTTTACCGGGAAATTATAAGAATACGTGCATCCGGCGAGATTAGCGCGACCGGCCGAGTTAACTGTCAGTCCAAAAGGTCTTTCATAATCAAGGCCGCCCAGATACGTCGAATATATAATATCAGATCCAAGGGAAGTCATCTTAACCATAAAAATATCCTGCCTCCCGCTCTTCTTGGGCTGAAAAGGATTCCGCAGGGGAAAATCAGGAGAACCAGTAATCCCTGAAACGTAGACACAGCCGGCAGAATCAAGGGCCACAACCATCCCTTCTTCCCCACCCGGAGTTCCCCAGCAGGTGGAAAATAAGATGGAAGAACCGGAAGAAGAGAGGCGGGTTAAAAAAACGGTTCCATCTTCGTCCCGGCGCTTATACAGAGGCTTCAATTCCGGGAATCCTTCTCCGAGAGTAAAACCGGTAATATAGGCGGTGCCGGCTTTATTGACAGCTATGTCATTGCCAAAGTCAAAGCCCCCTCCTCCGAGATAAGTTGAGTAGATAAGATCACTCCCTGAGAATGAGAATTTTCCGATAAAAGCGTCATATTTGCCTGTCTTGCTCGGCGAATAGCAATTCCGAGTGGGGAAATTTTCCGACCATGTTGTTCCAGCTATATAAATATGATTATCCCGGTCCAGAGCGATCTTGCCACCAAAGTCAACCCCGCTACCTCCCAGATACGTGGAATAAACCAGACCAGACCCGGAAGAGGTCAGCTTACTGATAAAAACATCCTGTTCCCAGCCCGTCTTAGACGACTGATATGCATCCTGGGTCGGGAAATCGGCGGAGATCGTCTCCCCGCTAAGATAAGCTCTTCCAACGGAGTCAAGATCAATATCAAAGGCCGCATCGTCCAAACTTCCGCCTAAATAACTCGAATAGATCAACGCGCTCCCTGACGAGTCGAGCTTGGTTATAAAAGCGTCCAGCTTACCCGCCCGGCTTGATTGATACGCATTCAGGCAGGGATAATCGGAAGAGTTCGTCATCCCGGCCACGACCGCGCACCGGGATGAGTCAAGGATAATCCCGTGAGCTTTTTCTGTATTACTACCGCCCAGGAAGGTTGAATAGAGAAGTTGGCTGCCTGAAGATGAGAACTTTGCCACAAAGGCATTAATTCCTCCCGGCCAACGGGCTTGAAAGGCATTGCGGCAGGGAAATTTAGCCGAATGAGTAAACCCGGTAACATAGATACATTCAGAATCGTCCAGAGCAATACCCTGACAGGAAGTATTGGCGGAATGAGAGAGATAATCGGCGGTTGAGAGAGAGAATAACTGAGCATCCGCGGGAGATGAGCAAACACTGAATCCACTTATCAGGATAACGATATATATGATATTTTTCATTTAGAAGTGCATGAATTATCTGTTAGCTAAAAACCAAAACAACTATTATTTTTCGCAGAAAAAATATAGTTATGGTAACATTACATCGCGCTGACACTTCAGTCAACCATGACCGTTATGAAAACAAGAAACAACCTGGTACCGCTGAAAGACTATGTCGGAAACAGTATTATCTTACTCTCAGGATTAACGTCTTTTGTTATTCTCCTGATCATCGCTTTATACATCTCTCCTCAGGGAAAGGGAGCCCTCAGTTTCTGTTCCCCCTTCTATGCGTTCTTCTTCAATTGCGCGGATTCCCTCTCACTCTCGATTAGAACTCTCTCGGGAATAATCATCCCTTCTGTAATAGCGCTCTGCTTTTTCGCCGGATTGCACGCTCTTTTCAGCCGGGGGAAACAACGAATGGGGATCTTCTTTTTTTTCCTCGGTCTGTCCCTGATGGTGGCCGGCTATGGTTTTCTTGTCCGAGGTATTGAAACTATCGGTTTGCTGCTCCTGCTGATAGCCGTGATCGTTGTCGCGTACTCATCAGCGATCTCTTTGAGGGGGGGAATCACACAGAGCAAAATTGCCCCCTCCAGTTGGCACCGAATGGGTCTGGTTATTATCTTGGTCATTGCCACATGCAACTGTTTCTATCAGCTTGAGTATACCCCCTATCATCTGAGCGGCTGGGAAGCAGGAGGAGGAATATCAGCCCTTCAAGTCTCTCACCGGGTAGATCCTGATTACCACCGGTATCTATGGAGTTCCCTGGATAGGCCTTTTAAAGGAGTCGCCCTCTGCCCATTCTTTGTCTATTTTCTCTGGGGCCTATTTAAGATCTTCGGGGTCAGTCTCCTGATGCTGCGAAGCGCGGGAGTTTTCTGGGGGCTGACGAGCCTGGTTGTTCTCTACTTCCTCATCAAAGATCTTTTCGGCACTCGACCGGCCCTGCTGGCCGTTTTTCTTACCTCCATCTCTCCCTGGTTTCTGAGTATTGCCCGGCTGGGCACTTTCATAAGCATCAGCCTCTGTTATTTCCTGATTGTCCTTCTGGTCTTTTACCGTGGATTGAAGGGAAAGATAACTTACTTTATCATCGCGGGCGCCCTGTTAAGTTTATTCAGATATTTTTATATACCGGTTAAGATATTATTCCCATTTCTGGCGCTGGTCTGGCTGCATCATTGGTTGTTGAATCCCGGATCGGCCCGGAAGAAAGCAGTCCGCCTTCTCCTCTTTCTGACCGGTTTTTTTCTGGTCTCCGCTCTGCTCGGTCCGATCTTTCCCCGTTTAAGCGGCACCGCCAACACTCCGGGCGCACTTCTTGGCAGTTCACCTGGGGAAACAGGTTTCAATATAGTAGTAGCCCTGACGGATTTGAAGAGAAATCTATATGCCCTTTTTTATAACCTCTTCTACCAGAGTCATAGCATTATATTAGCCGCGCCCCGGGGATTATTAATAAACCGCGGGATTTTGCTTCTGGCTTTTCTGGGGCTGGGCTGGGCGATCAGCCACTGGAAGAAAAAGAATTATCTTTTCATTCTGCTTTCTCTCTTTCTCCCCGCGCTACCTGTAATCTTGACCACTTCCCGACCAGGCGGATTTCCGGTAGCCCAGCGCTGCTTCCTTTTGACGCCTTTCATATCTTCTTCCGCCGCCATAATGTTATGCCTAATCCTCGGCGCTTTCCGGGATAGCTGGAAAAAGTTCGGCTCGATTATAGGTAAAACAGCTTTACTACTCTTTCTTACTACAATCTCCGTTTTAAATATCAGTAATTATTTTCGTTCTTCAACTCACCCTTACTTCCCCTCAAAAAGGAGTTTCGCGGAGCAGTGTCTTCTCCTGTTAAAAGAGGGTTATTATCTGGAGATCGGGGAGTCCGATTACCACTCAAGAGAATTAATCGAATTTCTCTCTTACCCGATAACCAATGACCTATACACCTATTTTGCTTTTTATCCTTATGAGCATTACCAAACAACCGGAAGAATGGCGGAAGGACTAAGGTGCAATCCTATCAAGAAGAACCCTTTTTACAACTTTTGGAGACCGGAGGATTTTAAAAAAGTCTTAACCTCCATCGGTACCAGGAAGAGAAAAACAGCGATCATTTTTGAAAATGAGGTTCCCTATGAAAATCGACCTCTTTTACTGGAAGTCAAAACCTTCGATCCCGATGCGAAGATAACCGAAATTAAGGGACCTGATAATCTGACAATCGGATTTCAATGTCTAATCCGGATTGCTCAAGAAAATTGACAATTTTTCTAAATAATCCCGCTGACTAATGGCTCTTCGGAGATGTGGGACCTCCCAGGAAAGTCGAGAATATAATTGATGATCCGGAAGATGAAATCTTACTGATAAAACCTGCGGTCAAACCGGACATACTTGCTTGAACAGGCAACTTCAATGGGAAATTATATGAATAAGTACATCCGGCAATCAATACATCGTCAGATGAATTTACGACTATCCCGTAAGGGCGTTCGTATTCATCGCCACCCAGATAACTCGAATTAATAATTTTTCTGCCGCCCGGAGACAGTTTGATTACAAACAGATCTTCATCTCCTCCCCATCCAGCTTGAAACGGATTTTTTAGTGGGAATAGCGCTGAGTTGCTCGTCCCCGTAAGATATATATTCTCATTAGAATCAAGAACAATCCCCAGACCGGTTTCAATGCCATCGGTCCCAAAACAAGCGGAAAGAAGAAGCGAAGATCCGGTTGGAGATAAGATAAAAATAAATGCGTCACCTTCCTCGTCATTTCGTTTCCATAGTGGATTAAGAGAAGGGAAACCACTCCCGACCGTAAAACCGGCAACGCACGCGGCACCGGACTGATCTACGGTTATGTCATTACCAAAGTCAACTCCCTCTCCTCCGAGATAGGTTGAGTAAAGAAGCGTGCTGCCCGCAGAGGAAAATTTCACGGCAAACGCATCATACTTACCGGCCCGGGACGACGAATATGAATTGCGGGTGGGAAAATCATCGGACCAGGTGGTCCCGGTGAGAAAAATGCTATTATCCGATCCCGGGGCCAAATGACCACCAAAGTCAATCCCCTTTCCGCCCAGATAGGTGGAATAGATTATCCCTGAGCCAGAAGAAGTCAGCTTGGTCAGAAATATATCCTGCTCCTGGCTGCCGATGGACGGCTGATACGCATTGTAGGTCGGAAAATCAGCAGAGATAGTTTCCCCTCCAAGACAGGCATTTCCGGCGCTGTCCAGAGCAATATCGAAGGCCGCGTCATCCCGGCTCCCGCCCAGATACGTGGAGTAGATCAGGGCACTCCCGGAAGAGTCGAGCTTGGCGATGAAAGCGTCCAGCTTCCCCGCCGGATTTGATTGATACGCGTTAAGACAGGGGAAATTGGAGGAATCCGTCATCCCCGCTACAACCGCGCACTGGAAATGATCGACGGCAATACTCTCTGCCTTCTCCCTCTTGCTCCCTCCCAGATAGGTTGAATAGAGAAGCGTGCTGCCCGAAGAAGAGAATTTCGCCACAAACGCGTCCTCTCGCCCTTCCTTCCTAGGTTGAAAAGCATTCCGGCAGGGGAATTCAGCCGAACGGGTATATCCAGTCACATAGATACAATCATTGGAATCCAGGACAATCCCGCGGCAACTATTATCGGCTAACTGGGAAAGATAATCGTCAATATCAAGAGAAAATATTTGACTAAACACGGAACATGGAAGCAAACTAATCATCCATATCATAATATTAACTAAAAAATAAGCCTTCATTTCTTGAAAAAGTTAATCGCGATAATTTTAGGGCTATCTCTATTTTACCTCATCCTGCTCCTGGCAGACTATTCGTTGTCTCAGGGGGACGATGCGTTATATTTCTTATCACCTTTATTTAACGCCATCTTCCGAGCGGCAAACTCCTTGAATTCACTTGCCCGATTTTCCCGGCCGGTCAGCATTCCTGTCAGCTTAATTATAATCTTCTCGGTCGCTATAATACCCCTCATTCGTAAACAACCGGGAAGATGGGGTTTGTTGCTCCTCTTCTCCAGCCTGGCAATCGCCTTCACCGGGAATATCCTTCTGCTAAGCGGATTCCGAACCACCGGCCTGACATTCTATCTGGCGGCGATGTTAATGGCAGGGGGATCGGCCATTTTCTCCATCTCTTCCCCCGCAAATGTTAAAAAATCAAGGGGAAAAATCTATCGAATCGGAATGCCGTTGATAATCATCTTTACTCTTCTAACCGGTTTCTATCGGCTTACCACTATTCCCGCCCACGTCTCCGGTTATGAAGCCAACAGCGGACTCTCAGCCATCCAGCTTATCCTAAATCCCCTCTCTAATTATTCAGAGATACTATGGCCCGCGATGGAGCGTTCCTACTCCGGATCGACCACCTCACCATTTTTTATTTACTTCCTGGCCGGCCTCTTTAAGGCCTCCTCAGCCAACCTCCTGGTTCTAAGAAGCGCGGGTATTTTCTGGGGACTGGTTAGCCTGGCGCTTCTCTATCTATTCATTAAAACGCTCTTCGGAGAACGCGTAGCTCTACTGTCAACCTTCCTGACTTCCGTCTCTCCCTGGTTTCTGAGCCTCATGCGTCTCGGGAATTTTGCCTCCATGAGCTTGTGTTACTTCCTGCTGGTCCTCTTCCTCTTTTACCGGGCGCTTAACGGAGGATATATTTATTTTTTACTGACCGGAGCGATCTTAAGCCTGTTCAGTTACTTCTATATCCCGATAAAAATTATCTTCCCGATTTTGGCTTTACTCTCCTTCCATGGACTGCTGGAGAACCGTGGAAAAATGCCTAAATTTCTGCTCGGGCTTGGTTTACTTATCGGCGCCTTTCTCCTGTTTTCGCTCCCGACCGGTAATCCTTTTACTCACATAGGCGGAGTGTCGGTAAAACACCACTTTATCGGCAGTTCATATCCTGATCTCGGATTCAGCCTAACCATCGCTATTCGAGATCTGTATGTCAACCTATCAACTCTCTTATATAATCTATTTTATCGAAGCCGCCCGATTCTCTTTCCTTTTCCCATGACCTCGCTGATCAATCGGGGTGTATTCCTGATGGCAATGCTCGGCTTGGGCTGGAGTATAGGCCGGTCGAAATCAAGAAACTACTTCTTTCTGACAGTTATTTTTTTTATGGCGCTCCTGCCGACCTTGCTTCTTTCCCCTCGTTTTAGTGAACAGCCGGTTGCCCGGCGATGCTTTCTACTCGCGCCGGTAATGGCCTCACTGGCCGCCGTTTTCCTAATCGCGGCTTTAAACGCACTTCAGATATTCTGGAGGAGAAAAGGCTCCATAATCGGGCTGGTGCTAATTTCCTTATTTCTCCTTGGAACAGCTCTATCGGATCTTAATCGCTATTTCAACATACAACCACATCCCGCCTTTATGATTAAACGAACTTTCGCCGATCATTGTGTCAACCTCCTGAAGGAAGGATATTACCTGGAGATCGGACAATCGGATTTACATTTAAGATCCCTGATTGACTTCCTGTCTTATCCGCAAACACGGCAACTGACTAATTATTACTACTTCGTGGGTATAAACTCCGGGCATGGTCTAAAGTATAAACCTCTCCGGGATAACCCTCCCTACCATTTCTGGCCGTATGATGAGTTTAAGGCTGTACTTCAGACGACCGCGACATCTTCTCGAAAAACCGCTATTGTTTTTGAAAATGAAACTCTAACCGGGATGCGCTCGTTATTAATGGAGATCCGGGAATTTGATCCGCAGGCCTCCATTGAACCCATCAATGATCCGGAAGGCCGGATAATCGGATTTCAGTATCTTACACCTCAATAATATCAAAATAATGAGCTGGCCATATTTTTCTGGTTTCAATGTCCATCCAAGCCATTTATCGTATTCAAAACACTTCACTTACTCAAAGACAGTATGGGTTATAGAGTGAGGGGATTATCGGGAGATCTCATCTGATGGGAAGAGCGGCCCGGGCCAAATCCCGAAACATCCGAAAACAGAAATTGGCTTCCGACGATTACTCATGAACATTTATCCGCCGATCCTTACCACCAGGTATCCTTCGCCGGGGCGAAGGTGCCTGATTCAGGTATATCCCACGGCCAGAGAATTCGAGGTCTTTTGTTAGCCTTTATAATTATCCGTTTCATATTATCCCGATCAATATCGCCGTTGGATTTTATCAGATTAAATCTATTCAACCGGAATTCAAGGTCAGCAGCAATGCGCGGATCAGCATGTACACCTTCATTGAGTAATTCCTGAACTTCAAGATCCCACTCAAGAGCACTGATAGCCCGCGGGTGAAAGGTAATCTCTCTCTGGTAAGCTGAGAGTGTTCCCAATACGCAGATAAAAATAATCATAACCCATCGCGCCATGGGCCAGGGAATTACTTTCCAAATTGAAAAAGCTAAAATAAGAGCAACAAAAGGTACTGTATTGAAAAGTAAATTGCTTCGATAAAATACCTTCGTGTGGATGAGTGTGCATAATACAATCCCAAGCAGGATTAATAGGCGAATCTTAAAACGGGCCGAGGAGAAGACAAAAGCGAAAAAGAACAGGGTGGCAATGATTATATGCGTGATATTTTTACCAAATATATCGAAAGGCATGAATGCCCCTTTTATGCCATTAATAAAAGAAGGGGCCGCATAAGTACAGCCAACCGGATGAAGTAATACACCACCCCGGCATTCAATATCATAGAGAAAAAATATTCTGAGGATAAAATATATAGCAATTACTATTATGAGAACAATAATAATTCGCCAAAGATGCTGCCAATGGGCAAAAGTAAATTTTTTATTAGCCAGAAGGCCAATGAGGGGAAGGGCAAGGGCCCAACTGACCGCTTCTTCCCTCGTAAGAAGGGCCAGTAAATAGAAGGCCAGAAATCCGATTACGTTAAAAATAGACGGTGATCTGATAATTTGGAGGAAAAAGCGGGCTGAAATTATTAATAAAAACAAAAGAAAAAAGTGAATGCCATCAGCCAGAAATGTAGCATGATAATAAGATGACATTGCAGTGGCGGAAAGAAGTGAGGCTGCCAAAGCTAAAGTTCGATCACCGGTAAACTGCTGGAATAGATCACAAAGCATTGTTATAGTTAACGCCATGAAAAAGATAAGAGCGAGGCGCTGAAGGAGGGCTGATGAGCGAGACAATAACCACTCCGCATAATAAAAAAAGGTGGTTAAAGGACGCCAGCCGGCAGTTTCTATATTATCCGGGTCCCAGTGGCCGGTCCAGGTATCTAATAGCTCCTGAGCTGAATAGGACCGGATAAGGTGAATAGAGTCCATACTGAATGGGTAATCAAGTGCGGGAAGAAAAAATATAAGAAGTGTGAGAAGCAACAGTCCAAAGACATTAAGCTTCAATATCCAGACACGATTAGAGCTATACATATATCGAAAAAGATCCTTTTTTAAAACATCCATTCTATTCCCTATTAGAACTATAACAACGGGTCATCTATCCAGTTCTTTGCGCAAAGCCTTCATATATCGGTTTACATCAATAAAGATATCCCAGAATTTCAACAGGTTGTGGCTGGTTACCCCCGCGGTCCGTTTGAAGTATTGAATCTCTACTTCATCTACTATCTGATCAGCACATCTGGCCCGGACATAAAGCTCGGGGTTTGCCATATTAATTCTGTGCTTTATCTCCGCCACCGTAGCGAAACGCCGATCGAACATGCGGAAACCGCAATTCAAGTCGTGCAGGGAGCACCGTAACCATGCTTTGCCGAGCTTGTTAAAAACCCATGTCATCAACAAACGCGATACGGAATCATGCCGCTTTCGTCGCCATCCGATGACAAGATCCGCGCCACTCTTAAGCTTAGCAAGGAACTTCGGAATATCTTCTGCCGTTACTTGCCTATCCGAGTCCATGATTGCGATATAAGCGCCTTTGGCCTCCTGTATTGCCGTTTTGCAAGAACCGGAATAGAGCTGATTGTTATCGTGAATTATCAGACGCACATTCGGTTGTACCTGGATAAATCGGCGAACAATATCTGCCGTGCCATCCCCGGAATGATTATCTATAACAATGATTTCCCATGGCATGCCCAATTTCTCCAACGACGTGACAGACCTTTGCAGGACGTAAAGAATATTGCCCTGCTCCATGAAAGTGGGCAAAACGAGGCTAATCATTGGTGGGCTGGATTTAATTGTGTTCACTCTATATTTTTAGATTTAATAATGTCTGCGGTCTGTACCCCCGAATAAAACGCCTCATCAGACCAGATATATTTCCATCGGCCGAACAGACCTGTACAATAAATATCTCGCTCTTTGAACCATTCCAAAATTCCTTTTACCGCCGCGGCCCGCTCCCGGTCGGGAATAACATACGCATAGGGAACAAATATTGGCTTGATGGTGATAAGTTCAGAAGCTGGATCGAATTTAAGAAGGTTTCCCATATCTCTGACTGTCCGTTCTATAATAGCATCAACCTCGAAGGTCTCGTTCCAGCGCCGGAATATCTCCGCCTGTAAGGCCGTAACCGCCTTAATTTTTGAAGGGGGAGTGAAATTGCTTGGCACTGAAACCCGTGCTGCCTCAATATCACTGTCATAGATATAGAACCAATGCTTTCTTGTTAACTGGGGACGTTTAATCACCATGTTGACGCAGAGTAATTGCGTATGGTGTAACAATGCGGATGCTTCCATAATGGATGGAGGAATGTCCTTAACCATCCCGACAAAATCCGGTAACGGCAATGAACTGACAAGCATATTATAATATTCGCGACGGCCGGATGCAAAGATGACCATTTTTTCCTTCGGACATATTTCTACCGCACGCTCATTATATGTGACATTTATTTCGTCATAAAAGGGTTGAAAGAACGCATAAAATCCTCCTCTGGCAGGATAGCGGTATTGGGCAAAGATAGTTTGTCTCTCGTCCTTAGGAGAAAAAGCACCTGCGATGATCCGAGGAATCTGCGAGGTAATTAGACGCCCCTTAAACCAGTCGGTCGCTATGGACTCCATAGGCACCCGCCAGTACTTGGTAGTATATTCGGCGTAAAAGTTTTCGGTTATATACTTTCCATACTGGAAACGGCACCACTCCAGGTAGTTTCTCGGTTGCCGTTTTTCCCCATTGATATGTGCCAACACGAGATCGGTCAACGCGGCAATTCTATGTTCAAGAGGTAGCTCATAAAGGTGGTTCTGAATGGGATAGGTTAACCAATGCTCGTGCCAAAAATTGGCCACATTACTCTGCTCAATCAAGACTATCTCATTCCCGGGTCCCTGAATCATTTTTAGGAGTTCTGGATCTTTCGTATGCAAAATATGGGCCCCTTCATCGAAATAAAAGCTCTCTATTTGATGAGAATAGATGTGGCCGCCGGAATGATTAGTAGCCTCAAATACCCTTGAATTCGGCAGGGAGAGAGCACATCCGAGTCCTGAAAGCCCTGCTCCTAAAATTAAAACTTCGTCCATATCTATATACCCATACCTGTCAAGAAATCTGATTAGTTAATCCTATGTCTATATAATTCATAATTCAATTCATTCGCAATTTTAATTAGTAAAATTAACGCCAGCGGCTTTAATTTGTATTTCTTAGTTTTACTTTTTCATTCCATACATTTCAGCCTAACTTAATCTCTCGATTGATTAGCGTCCGATTATTATTCCTTAACTTCTTTGTCTTTGAAAAGATCAAAAGAAATAAACAAATTGCGAGTCCGGCCAATGAAAACCATCTCCCGACAGTTATACACTCGGGGAGAAATGACATCCGAATATTATGCGCTCCCCTATCCAGCCAGATCCCTCGCTGAATATGGTTGACCCGATGAATCGTAACCGGCCGGCCATTATCAGTGGCAGTCCAGCCGGGATGAAAAACATCGGTCATCACCAGCATGGAGGGCACTGTAATATCAACTTCAATCTCTACTTTATTCGGATTGGAAAAATCAACTCGCCGAAGCGGGTTTTTTTTCTGTAAAAGAGCAAAGTGCCCTGCCCGAGGCTCTTCGGGAGAGGAAGATTCTTGGCTATCGACATAACCACACGCTGTTTGATCAGTCTTATCTACTAATATTACGTCATGGAAATCGCTGTAAATAAGTCCGTGACGAGAATCTGATTCAGAAGCAGTCTGAAATCTATTAAGGGTAAAAATTCGTGGAAGGGCATCCGGAATACGGAATAGGTGGAGATTAAAATAAGGAGATTCGGTCACATATTCCCACGTCTCCGGGAGCGGAAATGAATCATCATACCACCATGCTCTCGTTGACATATTCTTTACAAACGGCAAACCGGGATTACGTAAAGTTATGAAATTTGGCAAGCCGTCACATATTTCTGCCAAAGTATGGTACAATCTTGGGATCATGGGCTTAACCCCCACCCCCAATAAACTATTGCCTCCATATACTAATGCCCCATTATCCATAAAAAGCTGGGAATAGCCCATTCTTTCAAGAGGATCCGTATCATAACGGGAGGCATATTGCATGAAGTGATATAGTTTTGATTCTTCGGGGCCACTTGCCGGATCCTGTTCCACGCACCAGGTAAACCCCATAGGACGGTAGAGACACCAGGAAGCACTCCGCAGAAGCCCAACTAAAGCGAACAAAACAATAATTAAATTTCGCCAATGTCGCGGCCACCACATACAGAGTCCTGCAATAAGACCTGCACAGATCAACCAATACAGCACCGGGATTTTTAGAAACCAGGCAACGTCAGGAAGCTTTTGAAAGTACCCGATTGGCAGTACTACAGCAATTACTCCGAAGAGAGTAATAATAATTATGTACCCTATTAACTGCGGCCTGCTAACGGCTTCTTTTTCCTGATCGGTAACCAGCAGGCGATGAACACCAATGCCGGTTAAGATAGCCAACCCGATAGAAAATACGGTATACCACCTGGTTGCATAAGGGATTCTAAAGAAGAAACCTAACCGGTAAATAAAACCATAGAAGGGGGAAAATCTACCCAGCATCATCAAAACACTAAAAATAAGCAACCCTACCCCTACCCAGGTCCATAGGTCCAGAGAAAGCCCGTTATTTTTGGGATTGATTTCGGGATCAAAGGATTTCCTTTTCTCCCCTTGAGTTCCGTGAAACCAAGTCCGGATTAATCGCCTGACTTTATTCGCGGGAAGTTTTAAAGTAGCCCAGATCGCCAAAGCGGCCGGGAGCCAGATCAGCATCCCCTGGGTCAAATGTCCCTCACACCAGTACATCTGATAATCTTTGGCAGCTCCCCAGATAAAAGCGAAATTAGTTGAACCGAACACCTCAGGGATAAAGATCGTTGGAAGCCAGCGCCAGGGCATACTTCGGGGACCCGAAGTTAAAAAATTATAATCTATCTTAAATGTGGAGAAGACATACTGGGATGCCTTAATAACAGCCAGCCAGTAGGGGGCCGCCAGGAACAATCCTAAAATTCCCATCAGCAGCAGACCTCCTCCTAAACGCAACCCGGATCTAAACCTAGTTTTTACCATCGAACGAACCGTTACGATTACTCCGAATAAGAGAGCAAGCATCAGGCCCTGGACAATATAATTAGCGTAAGTCGGTCCCGATAGAGCGACAATACATGCCCCGAATACCAATCTGCCGGCACTCGGTTTGGATGAATAAAGAAGAACTATTGATATTAGCCAGGGAAACCAGGCTAATGAAAAAACCATAGGATGCATTAGTACTCCAGCCAGCATTGAAGTACTAAGAGCGAAGGTTAAGGCCAGCGCGGAAGAACCACCACGGCACAATTTCAAACCCCATCTCCCCAGTACAAATGCCCCGAATGCCGCCCAGAGAATATGACCAACAATCGGGAAAATTACCAGATCCTGAAATGACCGAAAAGAAACTGCTGTTTCTCCAATTAGGCCGGCAAGCCACTGCACGGGATAGAAGGCATAGTCCTCAGCCCTGGTGTAAAATGGAAGCCCTCCGGCGAAAGTATGTGGATCCCACAGTGGAATAATTCCTTGCTGCAAATATCGGGCCTGGAACAATTGATTCGGATAATTATGCAGCCGTTCGTCATCGACAAATATTCCGTGCCGGCCGATTGCCATTGGAAGAAGAAAAAGAAAAACCAATAACAACGTTCCAACCAGCCAATAGATGTCACGACCTTTAAACATGCGTCTTCTGCTTCATCCGTATAATCCGGAATTATCACCGTTGTAACAACCCAAACTTTTGAGCAAAGCTTACAATCTGCCGACGAGCCATATCATCGACCAGGACCGAGCCCAGTACAAAGGGCCAGGCGACGGAAGGAACATCACAGTTCCGGCAGACCGGGTGCTTTCCGTATTCGCCTTTGAGATGAAGACGCCGAACAGCCTGAAACGATTCGCTGTCAACAATCTCCCTGAGAGGAGTCTTCTCAGCGTCCCCCATATTGGTCCGGCCTTCGATATCCATACAGCAGAGCGTAACAAGACCATCCCAATGAATCGAGAGAGATGTCCACAAGAGAATGCAGGGTTTGTTCCGCTCCCCCCGAAATCCGGAATCAACACTTCCCCCAAAATTGAGCATCGGTTTAATCCGGAGGAAATCCGCCCCTTTATTCTTCCACCGGCGGAGAAATGCTCCTACTTCATGTCGGTTATCCGGTCCCCGGACAAACTGGATGGTTATCTTCGTACGTCTTGAGCGAGAGCGGGCCAGGCTTAGAAAATGCTCTATATTGTCAATCACCCGCTCAAAATCACTTCCCGGCTTTAAAATCCGGTAGGTCTCCGCGGTAGCGGCATCCAAACTGAGAGTTATTGAATCCACACCGACATCGAGTATCTCCCGGGCCAGAGAATCATTCAGGAGGAGCGCGTTGGTCTGCAGGATTGCCCGGATATCACGCCGATGACAGGCCTCAATGCAATCGGCCCAGTGAGAATGAAGAAAAGGCTCCCCGTCAAAAGATAGATCAACGACATTCACATAGGGAGTAACCTGATCGAGCAAGGACCCGAGAAGTCCGAGGGAGATCTCCCCTATCGGCCGCTTGCTGAATCTGCGGGGGCAAAATTTACAATTGAGATTACATCGATTGGTAATACCAATCGCGATCTCAAAAGGGAAAGCATCCAATTGGGCTTGACCAGAGAAGTAAGCTTTTACTAATTTAATCCGATTATTTATATTTCGTGGCAGCATTGGCGTCTTTTTCTTTCCAGTTAGATTGTATAATACGATTTTCCAGGAATCCGCTTTTTCGTTATGTAATATTCATGATCGGCCAGGGCTGATAAAACGAGTAAAACGGGCCACTTAATAATAACCACCAGAAAACGGCTACGTGAATACCGACCAGGGAATATATAACCCAACGAATAGTTGGCCGGCGCTCAACTATTCTCGAACACCCCAGCGCGAATAAAGGGATGATTCCCCCAACCGCGCCCAGCCACATCCGTGGGTAGACGTGACATCCCCAGCGCGGTTCCGGGAATAAGACAGAGGCGAGTATAACGAAGAAGGCGACAACCCCAATCCAACCGAGCGGCGGAAGCCACCTGGGAGTTCCCTTGATCCCCCATAGAACTCCGGCCAGACCGGCCAGAAAGATACCGGTGAGCGGTAACGCCGTTATAAAAATAGCCGCCGTTGGAAGAGCCGGAGGCCGATCGGGAAGGAAATCGGGAAGAGACCACCAGAAGATATAAACCTTTGATGGCCAGGAAAGATCCGCAGGACAGACACGCTCATCCTCGATATCCGGGATAGGGGTAAACGGACGCCTGATTATCTCCCCGAAACGAAACGTAAAAAACTCCCAACTGTCCCCGGACCAGTTCTTCTGATGAAAACCCTGATCGTGATGAATCCAGCTCCCGGTATCCTGGTGATGACGAAAATAGAACGGAAGAGTAAATATTAATATTATCACTACCGACCATAGGGCCCGGACTAATAAACTGGAGAATTGATTGCCGTAAAACCAGTATCTGGCTATCAGGCAGAGAGCCAGAGGAAAGAGAAACTGTTGGCCATTCTGCTTGATTGCCGCTCCCAAGCCCAGAATAAAAGCGATCAGGAGAACGGTTCCCCAGGAAGGCATCTCTCTTCTTCCCATCATTCGTATCGACCAGAACAGCGCAATTGTAGCCGCCAACGCCATCATAGTATCGTTATCAACAGTAACCGACATCGTTATCCACCTGGTGGATGATCCAAAAAACAATAGCGCAAGAATCCGGCTCCGATAATCCGGGATCAATTGGCGAAGGATATAGACCAGGAGAATCATCAGGCTGAAGAAAAACGCGAGATTTACCAGTTGACCGGCGCGATCAGGAGGAATATGGAGAATGGGAGCCGAATATTCCAAGGCCCGGTAAAGATAGGCGGAGAGAGTATGATAATACAGCATATGCTGGGAAGAGCGGAATTTTAATACGGAAGGCCATTCTCCGGTTTCAGCTATATAACGGATAATCGGAGGGTGATCATCATTCTCCAGAACCGGGAACCGGAGATAACAGACTATGCAGGCGGCTACCGCGGGCAGCAGCCACCACCATTCATAACTCCACCAGGGCCGTTTTGGAGATTCTTTCACAACTCGTTGTCTCGGTTAGGCTCCCGGAGCATAAGAACAGCCACCGTAATCCCGAACGGCATGGGGAAGAGTCTAGTCAGCCAACGTTCAGCCGTCCCCAGCCCGATGCAGATATTATTAGTGAGGCTGTTTCCGAGTGAGAGGTCGGTCATTGCCCGTTTTGAGAATTTTCTCACCAGCCAGGTAGGGAGGAACACAAAGAGATGGAGGTAGGTCTTTTTCAAACACCGGACCGGCAGCCCGGAGAAAAGCCTCAACAGCGAACGGATAGTATATCGCCGGCAGCCTCCAAAGACAAGATCGTGGCTCCCGAAAAGACAATTAAACGCCGGTTCCACCGATATGATAATTCCTCCGGGCCGGCAAACCCTGACCGCCTCCTCGACGATCTGGCGGGGATTGATAGCTTCACACTGGTGAAGCAACCCCTCGCAAACTACCACATCGCACGCGCCAGTTTTTAGAGGGATATCATGCGCGTCACCACAGACACGGCCAAATATCTTTCTGGCCGATAATTTTAGAGCTATCGGGCGAATGTCAAGCATAATCCTCTTAACCCCGGCCGGCAGGTTGGCAGTGGACCAGCCGCCGGCCGAACCCAGATCGATGACCAGCATCCCCGGCCTGAGATATTCTTTCAGAAGATCCAGTATCGCCGGGTAATGGACCTTGAACCACCAGTTCAAATCCTGGAGCGACTGCATCTCTTCATACAACGCGGGGTAATTGATTTCTATCTTTTTATTCATTGTAAAAATAAAATTAGCCCACGGGATAACCGGGGCTACTTTTATGTTAATCCATTTTTAGAATTAATAATGACGAGAATTATGGGATTGTGATAAATCCCAATACACCTATTTGCGGTGCATCAAGTATATATAAACCGAATTAGGCGGATAGTAGATCGACTGATGTTGCCGGATCTTGATATTCGGGCCGGGCATCTCGAGGACCGGTTCGATAATCCAATCCGGTCCACTTAGTGTGGTCAGATTTGGGTGATCATTGGTGATCCCGGTCCCTTCGTTCCGCCCGTTAGAAGAAAGATAAAAATCTAAAGCAAGTACTTTATCCCCCGGAATCGGCAACGGGTATTGTTCCCAGCGGGAATTATCGAATTCGAAAAAACTAGTCAGGTTAACTCCATATCGATCAAGAACCTGGGTTTTAAACTCGGGATAGCGCTGCAGAATCATCCGGAAGGGATCATAGGTAGCCTCAGCCATAATCAATGTATCCGGGCGGTACTGTTTAATCAATTTCTCCAATATATTCAGATCGATGTTAGACACCCGGTCACTATAAAATTGAGGGAGGGAGTAGAGAAACGGAAGCAAGGCGAGGAATATCAGGATAATTCCCGACAACCCCCTCAGCCAATGGTGTTTTACGCTTTTCTGATATTGCTCGACTATCGCCCCGTAAGTGAGCCAGATAACCGGGGCAATAAACAAGGTATTCCGCAACCCACCGTAAGGCACCAGGCGTAATACATTTCCCAGTATATAGGCGGAGAGAATGCCTAACAGAGCGGCAAGAATACCCCGCGGCCGATCACGCTCACTTAAAAAATACAATATTACCGCACCTGTCGCCGCCAGGATAAACGGCAGGGAGATCCAGTTCCACTCCAGCGGCTGGTAGAGCCGCTTATCGAAAACCAGCGAGACGTGGTAGTTAAAAAGATCGTAGGTTCGGGTTAGCAGATAACCGAGCCACCCGGTAATCGCCCGCACTCCCCCCAACTGAAAACACTTGACCGGGTAGTAAGCCGAATAGTAATGCCGATAAACTCCCTCAAAGGTTGTCCTGACCACAAAATAATAAAAAGGCATGATGTTCAGTACTCCGTACAGGAGGAAAGAACAGGCAGCCCGAAGAAGCCGGGTACCGCGGCGGAGCAGCCCTCTTTCATAAACGCTGGCCAGTAACAGGCCGGCCGTGATCAATACCTGGAGATAACCGACCAGGGTACAGACATAAGCGATAATGATAAAGACCAGGTAGCCGCACCAGGTATACCGGCCCCGGACGACAAGCCAGTAAGCGAGGTACTGGATCACGCCGGCTGTAAAATAAATGGCATAAACCTCCCCGAACTGGCCAAAAGTAATACTGACTATCGAAAAGATGGCCAGGGCGGCCGTCGCTAAAATTGCCCCCCAGACCGGCTGGAATATTCGCCAGGCCAACCAGGCGACAAGGGCAATCCCGATCGATTGAATAATGGCATGGAACCAGCGGGCCGCCGGCAAGTTCTCCCCGAAGAAAAAACGGAAGAGTTCCGCTATCACGCAGATCATCGGAGGACTGTCACCTTCAGTAATAATAGCCGCGTTGTTAAACAGCGTGGTCAGGAAATCTCCGGGTGAGCCGGTCCATTCCAATGGTTCTCCCCGGGCAAACCCAAACGCGGGAGATTCATCGTGGTGCGGCTGAATCTCTCCGATCCGGTATCCCCGAACCATTAAAGCGACCAAAAAGACCAGGGCCGCGAAGATAATCCCCCGTAACCATTGGTTCCGTGTTATGGATCCTTCAATCATATTCAAGTCTTCTTCCCCGGCAAGCGCAGGAAACTGAGCAGATAGTGTATTACGGTCGATGATTCGAGAGCAAAAAGCGCATTATACATGTTTCCTCCGGTCTGAATACAGGCCGCGCAATTATGTGGTTCCATAATTTCCCACGTCTTTTCTATTCCCAGTTTATAGACATTATGAGGGTTATATTCACTCCCGGTTCGGCAACAGGGCAGGAGATCGCCGTTGGTCTCGATAATGCCGAAGAACCGGCCCGCCTGACAGGGAATCGGTTTAAAGCCCGCAGGAATCTGATCCTTAAACAAGCGATATGTACGGTATGACAGCGGCCAGTTACGGAGATAACGCATGACGTAAGAACTGAATACCATCCGGGGATTGGGACGCTTGATGGCGGAATCGAGAATTGATCGAATTAATAAGTCGTCCGCGGCCTCCGGTCTTACTTCGGAAGTTCCATCCGGCTGATATAACGGGGCCAGGAGATCAAAAGTAACCGCGCAATTATACTTATCCGCCAGCGCGTAAATATCCGGCAAACCGGGTTTAGTAAGGCGGGTGGCGGTACAGAGCAACTGCACCGGTGTCCCCGCGTTCCTTCCAACTTCGATCGCGTGGACAGCCTTATCCCAGGAACCTTCTCCCCGGAACATATCGTGAACCTCCCGATTGCCATCCATACTCACGGTCAATTGATCAAGATCTTCTATCAGGCCGGGATGCCGGTCAATCAGTATCCCGTTAGTAGTGAGCGAGACCTCGATACGATTACTCCGGGCCCGGAGAACGACCTGATGAATATCCTCCCGGAGAAGCGGTTCTCCCCCAGTCAGCGTCACCCGCTTGGTCCCCATCCTTCCCAGGCCATCCAGAACCGCGAATAGCTGCTCAGTTGAGGGCGGGGGAAGATTGCGGACCGGATAATCTCCGAAACAGTATTTACAATGAAGATTACAGCGGTCGATGACCCGGATATGCATCTGAATCGGCATCCGACCTCCACTCATCTTCGCCTTGAGAAATTTAAAACCTGATTTAATTGTATAAAAAAACTCGTTCATATTTTTTTGGTCCGCAAAATAATAATGTTTTTCCATTTCCCAAATATCATCATTCCCAGGACAAGAAGAAATCCGGCAACCGTTCCCCATCTGCCCAGTCTCCATGACTGAGGAACAAATGCCATTATAACTTGATGCCGTCCTTTCTTCAACCATAGACCTCGCTGGAGATAATTAACACGGAGAAGTTCGGCGGGGTGTTCGCCAACCTTCACAGACCAATCCGGATGCCAGACATCGGTCATAACCAGCATCGCCGGCCTGGTAATATCAATAGTAAGCTTGACCCGATTGGGATTGCTAAGATCCAGTCCATTAATGGTATTTACAGACTGAAGTTCGTTGAAGTGCTTGATGGATCCAGGATGCCGGATAAAAGAAGGGTAATCGGTAATCAGTGATTGGTAATCAGTTTGGCCAGCCTGGGAACTAATTACTGATAACTGATTACCATTCTTTAATAACTGCTCACTGTCTTCAACAAATACTCCTCTCCTTAAATCCCCATAAACCAGCTCCTCCAATTGTTCCTCTTCCGGGCAGACCACAATCTTATCCTGTGTAAAAATCCGGGGGAGCGGATTGGGAACACTGACTACCAACGGATGGTCGGCCAGGCGAGCTTCTTCGGCATCAGTCTCCACAACCGGGATAATTATGTCTTCAGTAGTTGGACTCTCAACTCCCGATTTGACCTGCTCCGCTTCAACAACTGCCCGGTCCACACTCATATTGGCTAAAAAGCGGGTATCCCACTTCTCAATAACCATCTCATAAATAAGACCACCAGGTCCAATCTGCCGTAGCGCATTATTGAATCGCGGCAATAATGGTTTGCAGTCATAACCGAATAAACTCAAACCACCGGTCAGCCAGGAAGAGTTAGCCAGGCGAGAACGGTAGAACGCGGTCCGGTATAACCCGGTATCTCCGTTTTTTGCATAGGGATTTAATCGGACTATTTTCGCCAGCGGGGTCTCGCTAAAACGAGAATAATGTATGATGAGAGGATCATAACCAAACCAGTCGCGGTGCAGATAAAAAGTTAACCCGCCAAAGATAGTAAGTTCAATCAATACACCAATAATCAACAGGCGAACACGATTATGGACAATCACCCAGATCGCCGCCAGAACAACCAGACAAAATAAAAGATATGGGAGAAGACCTCTGAGCACCCCACCTAATTCACCACTTGCCACCGCCTGCAATATCCCGGGTTGATAGAGCGTTCCCCTCCAGTGAAACGGCAGAAGACAGGCAAATGCTATAATCACCATCCCCGACAGAAACAGGATGGTAACAGTTACCCGGTTGATTATCCGGGCCCGGATGGCGGAGCCGGTGAGGAGGGAGGCGGAAGCGCCAGCCATGATGACCATTGAGTAACATTCAAAATCACGCCATCGGACCGCGTATGGTGTGCGGAATGGCGGTAAAAGCTGGAATAAAAATCTATAAACGGGAGTATGGCGGCCCAGGACGACAAATAATCCGAATACCACTCCTAACCCCGATAAAAATATCCAGAACCGTTCCGGAGCGCCGGGAGACCGCCAGGACATGATAAGCCCGGCGGAAACCAGAAAGATGAGCAACACCCCTCCCAGAAGGTTAGCCTGATCGAAGAGAATAGTTCTTCCGACCCCCCAACCGTGGGCACCAATCACACTGCTGAATAAGTTCGGGATCATCAGAGTAGCCAGATATCCGGGCTGGAGGCTATTCAACCCGCCGGCAATCGTCTGAAATGTTATCACCCCGGATGACTCAAGATTCCGGTAACCTTCCAGAAATCCCAACCAGACCGGCGCCGAGATAATCATACCCAGGATGACAAGTATACTTCCGCCAACTACCACCCGTCTCAGACGAATCCAATTACGTTCAAATAGAGATTTAAACGCTATCCCGGTGAAGAAAAAAGCGGTAAAGGTCCAGCCTCTGATCAGATGGCCTGCACCGGCCCCGGCAATCTGGAGAGCCAGAATACATGCTCCCAGAGCAACATAGCGGATCCCGCCGCGGCGGATAAAGAGAAGCAGAAAAAGCCAGAGAGATGGAAGCCAAGTATTCAGGGGGACGATCGAGGCGGCAAAGGCCAGATAATTTACCGACGGGCTCATGGTATAGGCTACGCTCAGCACCACAGATCCGATCCGATTCAAGCGAAGCCCGATCCGGCCGAGGAGATAGGCGGTTACAATCATCCAGATATAATGAAGTGCCATGGAGAGCTTGACCAATAACGTTGCCGCCAGGTTAAGGCGGGAGAGATTGGTAAGGAGCAGGATCGGATAATCCGGCAGATAATACGGACCGCCGTCCGGGCGATTGGTAATCGGCCAGGCCCCGCAGAAGGTATGGGGGTCCCACCAGGGGAGAGTTCCCTGCTGAAGGGATCGGGCATAGAGCACCTTGATCGGAAAATGGTGATAGATATAATCATCGCCCAGAAGAGGAATCCAGTTCAGCATTGCCGGCAGCCAGAAGAGAACGACAAATCCAACCAATGCCAGAATTATTAGAATGTCTTTTTTCATATCATCGTAGGGACACGGCACGCCGTGCCCCTATTGGGCCTTCCGGTACCGCCAGAAATATCTCGCCGTCTCCAGATATCCCATCCGTTTCCAGTTCTTGAACCAAAAGAAAAGCCCGACGTAACGAATTAATTTTAATCTAATTGGAAGGTAAACCAGCCATTTGAAACTACGGTAAAACCAGGGGAACTTGACAAAGAAATAAAAAAGATATTGGATATTCTCTATCACCCGTTTTTTGGGAATATCACAGGTGGAGTTGAGAAAATAATTCCCGGGGAGATCCTCCGCTTTCAAATCCTCCGGGATAACCCCGTGTTCAACAGCTATCTCATATATCTTTGTATCCGGAAAGGGCATCAGGAAACTACTGAACGGGTGATCCACCCCCAGTTCATGATAGAACTCGACCGTCCGGAAAGCGTCCGCCGGGGTCTCGGTCGGGAAAACAAACATACTGGGAGCGTAAATCTCTACCCCCCGGGATTTGAGCAGTCCGATCTGACGGCGAAACTCAGCGTCAGTGAAGGACCATTTATGATAAATTTCTTTCCGTTTCTTCTCATTACCGGTCTCTATTCCAAATTCAACACTGGCACAGCCGGTCTCTACTAAAAGATCGGCTATTTCATCATCGATTGTTTTCGGGCCGGCGGAACAAATAAAGGGAAGTCCAATCTCCTCTTTATACCGGGGCAGAAATTCCATAACCCATTCGCGGTTATACAGAAAAAGATCATCAATAAAGAACCCGGTCTCGGCGTTATTATAATACTGACGAAGTTTTTTTATCTCCCGGATGGAGAAGTCAACCGACTTCCGCCGCTGGACCGGCCCCAGGCCTTTAAATATCCGGTTCAGGCTCGAGTTGACACAAAAAGAACAGGGATAGGGGCAGCCCCGGGAGAAGATGTACTGGAGGAGAGTATCCCGGGCCAGATCCGGATAGCGCTTGAAGTAGATCCCCCGGTCTTCCGGATAGTCATCCAGATTGGTTATTAACGGCCTTAATTCGTTGCGATATATCCGGCCTTCCCAGCGGATGTGGAGATTCTTGATCTTAGTAATCGGTAATCTGTGATCAGTAATCAGTGCCCCGCCCACTTCCTCAGCCGCGAACTGATCACCGATTACCGACAACTGATTACTATCCTTCCCCGACTGTTCACCGCTTACCGCTAACCGCTTACTGCTTCTGGATGCCTCCAAGGCATCCAGAAGCTCCACCACCGCCTCCTCCCCCTCCCCCACGCAGATAGCGTCAATCTCCGGGTGCTCATCCAGTAACGCCGTATGAATAATCGGATGGATCCCGCCGACTATAATAAACGCCTCCGGAATAGTTCTCTTAATTCGAGGCAAAGTCTCGATCATCCAGTTAACATCACTGGAACAGATCGTAATACCCACTACATCCGGGCGGGTTTCAACCAGAGCTTTCTCGAAATACTTCTCCGCGTTCTCAATCAGAACATCCGCCTGATGGCCTGATCGTTGTACGGAACCGACCATTGTTGAGATACCCGGCAGGGCGAAGATCTGGCGTTGAACAAAGGTTATTTTCACCCGGAATTATCTATTCTTGATTTTGATGGGGAGGAGGCTGTTGACTCAGAAATCCGAGGGCGGTTCCGGAAATAGTATATTCCCAGCCAGAACAGGATCAATAACAAGGTTACCACGGAAACAAGCAGCCCTATCTGGAAACTGGCTGGAAGATAATATATCGCAATGGTTTTATTGCCGCGGGGGACTTTCACCCCCAGCAACCCTCTGATCGATTCGATCTTCAGGAGATCTTCACCTTCCACTTTCCAGCCCGGGAAATAGTTTTGATTTATTATTACGTATCCATCCTCCTCGGCTTCAACATTTATTACTATCCGATTTGGGGACCAGGCTTCCAGTGTCGCTCTTCCCCTCTGCCCGGAGAAGAATACCTCTCCATTATATTCCTCAGAATTAACTGGAATGGCTCGAGCAGGGATGGGGACGGGTTCAACTACATCTATTGTTCCTGCATTCATTAAGAAGTTAAAATATGAAGGACCATCTAATTTTGGCAGAGATCCGCTATCATCCTGACTTTTATATTCCGATCCCTGACATTTTTGAAAAAAAATTTTCTTTTCTGGTATGGCGGGAGGACTGGTCGTAAAGCATTCTTCCCATACAGGAATGTTTATCATTACAAAATTAAGGAAAACCACTATCAATATAGTCCCCATAATTGCTCTATTAATAGTTTTAGGAATAGATTTTTCGAAAAGATAATCTTTAATAAACTGAACTCCTAATCCCACAAATATCGCCAGACAAAGAACCAGGGGAAAGCGATACCGGGTAGCCACCCTTTGTAATTTGTAGACTGGTAACTGCCGCAAAAATCCCCAGATGCTTGGCGAGATCCGGTCGCCGAAACATAACCATATAAGTACAAGCAAAGCCAATGCCAGTGAGAGACGTTTTTTGAAGGCGAAGATAAACCCGATTAAGAAAAGGACGAATGATATTAATCCTATGTACATTCCATTATCGTCCATATACCAACTCATTCCATACAGAAATCCTTTTTCATCAGAGAAGTGCCTGGCTGAATTATATCTTTGGTCAGTACTGAACGCACTATGACAAAGTGAACTCAGACTATAACCGGAATAATCATCCACTATTCGAGGATACTGGTTAGTAAATTCCAGAGATGGAATAATTTTAATTGCCCCTATAGAAAAAGTAATAAGCAATAATAATCCTATTACTTTTCCGGTCCTGATTATCGATGATTTTCTTAAGATAATAGAAACTACGGAATAAATAGCGAGGAAAGTAAAGGTAATAATTAATACATGGACGCCTCCTCCAAAAAATATCAGGACAGAGAATACTCCACTTAATAAACAAAATCTGAGATCGGAAAATGATTTCAGATAAAAATAGAAAACCCACGGGATATAGGAAACGGTAAGGAAATTGAGCATCCCTTCAGTAATACTGAGACTGAACATACTGTTAAACATGAAAACAAATGATGCTATGATAGCAGGGACCAGACCGGCTCCGAAAAAACGGGAGACTAAATAAGCTCCATATAATCCGATGATACTCATAAACAGAATTTCCAGTTTTACACCTTTCACAACCCCAAAAATGAGAGAGAATAAAACGGTGGGGGAAAGGAAAGATGATTGTGGATGGGCAAGGAGGGGGCTACCCCCGCAATGATAGGGATTCCAGAGGGGAAACTGGTGATAATCGAGTATAGTCGAGACAGGAACCGCGTGGTAAAAGATATGCAGATCCCAGTCCCTGACACCCCAGTTTTCAAATTCTTGGAAGATTGGGGAGAACATAATCAAAGAAGATATGGAAAACAATAAAACGAGTAAGATTATTCGCGTAAAATTGCTTTGTCGATTGCTTAGATTCATTATCCTTGATACAATCTGATTTGGTATAATAACGCCATATTTTAAAATTTCAATAAATGAAATAGCACTTTATAAGAAATGGCCCGCTACCTAACAATCTAATATCATATTACTTCAAGACTCCTGAATATTGTCCGAGAATAGCAAGGTGTTCGGTTCCTGTGCTTAATACTCTCTATATAACCTTAAGTGCGCCCTTGATTGGATCTCTCCTGGTAGCTTCTCTCTCTCTTCTTCTCGTCCTACTTTACCAGCGGAGCAAAAAACCAATCCCGTATCTACTGGTCTGTCTTCCCTATTTGCTGGCGGTTTTCCCTTTTGTCTTATTCCGTGAACTGCCGGCCGGGGACAGCCATACCTTCTGGTACCCGTCCTTTGAGCACATACTCAACGCGGTGCGGGACGGCTATCTATTTCCCCAATGGTTTCCGACAAGCGGCGGTGTAAGAATTGGCCTCTCCCATATTACCTTCAGCCCCACTCTCCCTCACCGGATCCTGGGTTGCTATCTATATTCATTCCTCCCTTTTTCATCTGTGATTATTTACAAACTCGGATATATTTCGGGAGTAATGCTCATGTGTTTTGGGTGGTGGCTGGTACTGAATCATCTTACCGGCTGTCGGCTGGCAGCTTACTTCGGTACATTGATGATTATGATGGGGGGAGCCGGTATCACCTTCCATCAGGAGCAGGTGCTGGGAGTTACCTGCTATATTCCCTGGTTCGTATACTCGATCTTAAAGATCCGGGACGATCCCCGTTTCATCTTCCCGGCGGCAATCCTCTTCGGACTGGGTTTAACCGTCTACTACCCCCAAATTGAATTTATCTCAATGGGATTATTCATTGTGGTAATGGCGTTCTTTTCCCCGTCAACAATAAAAAATTTGTTCCTGGCCCAGAAACGATCGTCGGTACTTCTGTTAATACTATTCATCCTTGCCTTACTCCCGGCTTTATATCTTCTCAAGGATATCAATAATCTTGCTTGTGACACTCGAAAGTTCTCTACTGATACTTATCCGGAGTACCTCAAGATGAACCAAGCCGGGCTATCTTCGGCGAGCAGTTCTTATTTTCACCAGTATATCAAGCCAACTGTCCAGGACGCGGAGATCGAAGGATACGGCGAAATGCCTGATCGATGTTCGTTCTTTGTCGGCAGGATAGCATTGGTCTTAGCGTTGTTCGGCATTATTTCCATGCCGCGCAAGGCATGGCCGATTATAATTTTCCTCGTCTTCTTCATCGCCCTTACCCTTGGCATCAACTCTCCTATTTCAATACCCAGTATCCTCTTTATGCTCAGGTTTCCCACCATAAACCTCTTCCGGGAATGGGTTCACTTCTTCCCCATGATCAACTTCTGTCTCTCAGCGCTCGCGGCACTGGGTTTTGCCGGCTTGGTTCGATATCGCGGGAAAAACGCTGGAACCGTTTTCAGTATATTGATACCGATTATCCTGTTCATCCAGATTGCCGATCTATCCCTTTACGACCGACAGTATATCACTGAGTTTAAGGAAGACGCAGGTCCTGATCTTGAAAGTCAATTTTTCTCTAGAAAAAGTTATTCAATCATCAGGGTGCTCCAGTATAAAAACCGTCACGGGCTCTATCACATCTGCCCTGAAGCCATCCCGCTTGAGCCTTACCTCACCACTAATATAATCACTGTCCCCGGGAGAGAAGAACGGGATCCGGCTGAAATCTGCTCAATTTTATCCAGAGGAGATAATCAGGTCATAATCGATACACCGATCCCATCGATCTTTCAGTCAGATGAGGAAATCGGTAGGCTCTCCTGTCCCGCTGAGGTAACTTCCCGGGGACTCATGGTCATGGTGTCCGCGCCGGGGGCGGCCCTGCTGGTGACTCCACTGAATTATGACCTGCGGCCAAGAGCTTTTCTCGACGGTGAAGAGGTGATGGTGGCAAGGGTGAACGGCGCCCTGAGCGGCGTTTTCGTGCCGGAAGGCATCCATTCGGTCAGCTTTAGGATCCCCTGGGATATCTACTGGCCTCTGGTCTGGATTCAATGGTTGCTTTACGTTTTCCTAGCAGCGTTCTTTATCGTCGGCGCCCGAAGGGAGAGAAACCGGGATGAGATGGGTCGATCGGACAACTGATACCTGTGTCCTAACCGCGGATTATGCAGTTTTCCAAGATTAGAAGTTACTGATCACTGGCAGGGGAACAGATCAACAAATTGACGTTTATTCCGCGTCTTTATGATGTATGGCGTCTGATACCCATTATTATAACAATCGCCCTGGCACGGTCGGGGGGTAATTTCTATACTGGTATGGGGTTTTCTACGCCGATCATCCGATTTCAGTTCCTCCAAGATAAATGAAGCCGAATCCACTTCATCTTTATCTTCGGCTCTGAAAAATAGGTAACCTGCCCCCATTATTTGGGCCACTCTTAATGTTAGTATTACTCTGCTACGGTTAAAAGGAAAATGGCTTCTGGAGCCTGCGGCCGATAGCCTAGAGAGCTGTGCGGCCTTACTTCGTTGTATTCCCTCCTCCACCAGACGGTAAGTACTCTCGCCTCCAGCAGGGTATCCAGTATCTCCCGGTTCAGGAACTCGTCCCTGAACTTCCCGTTGAATGACTCGATGTAGCCGTTCTCACAGGGGCTCCCGGGTTCGATGTACAGCGTCTTTACCCCGAGGCGTTCAAGCCGGGCCCTCACCGCCCGGGCGGTGAACTCCGGACTGTTGTCCGAGCGGATGTGTTTCGGGACGCCCCGCGTTACGAACAGTTCAGTCAAACGGTTGAGCACATCATCCGACGTCAGACTGCGTCCCACGTCAATCGCCAGGCATTCCTTCGTGTACTCGTCAATGATCGTCAGGAACCTCAGCGGCCTCCCGTCACTCGTCCGGGCACTCACGAAGTCATAGCTCCAGACGTGGTTCCGCCTCTCCGACCTCAGCCTGACGCAAGATCCGTCTTTCAGCCACAGACGACGCCTTTTCGGCTGGCGGGCTGGCACTCTTAGCCCTTCCCTACGTCAGATCCTCTCCACCCGCTTGTGGTTTACCCTCCACCCTTCACGGTGGAGCAGCCATGTCACCCTCCTGTACCCATAACGTCCATACTACGTGGCCAGCCGAATGATGTCTGCCGTCAGATGAACCTCATTATCCGCAGGCCTGATCCTGTATCCCTAAGTCGATCGCGGTTGACCCAATGCCCGACAAGCACGACGTTCGGACACCCCCAGGTTTGAACACGTCCTCCCTACCGCCCATCGCCGCTTCGCCGAGCTCAGAAGTTTCCCGAGGCGGCCTCTTTCAAGATGGCTTTGTCCAGGGACAGATCCGCCACCAGTTTCTTCAGGCGGCTGTTCTCCTTCTCCAGTTCCTTGAGCCTCCTCGCCTGCCCCACCCGCAGCCCGCCGTACTCCTTCCGCCAGCGGTAGTATGTCTGCTCGCTGACCTCGATTTTGCGGCAGGCTTCGCCGATCGAAACCCCCTGGCCGCATAAAACTTCCACCTCACACAGCTTTCGAATGATCTCCTCTGCCCCGTATCTCCTCTTCGTCATATCTGACCTCCCTTCCCGGTTGTGGTCCAGTCTTAAATCCTAACATAAAACCTGGACCGGTTTTCGGGGGGCAGGTCACCCACGAGGAAGTTATTGAGTCCGTCATTGAAAACTGGCTCGGTGATGAGCCTACCTGAATGTGACAACGAAACAGTGATGGTAGCCGCAGAAGATTGAGGTTGAGAAACTCCAACAGCATCGGTCTTTCTTCAGTACGACGTTCAGCTATCCCGAATGGGTCAAGTCCGCTGGGATGATCCGCGATCACCTTCGACCAATTGCCGGGCTCGCTGGGTACATGGTTTACCCCTTGATCTAATAAAGGTAATAAAGAACATAAATCAAGCGGTGGCAAGATCAAAATTCGGGGATTAAGTTTTGGTGCTTTTTCAGTAAGAAGTGTCAAAGG
>Ga0208905_1000159_pt1 | contig 33143 bp, 31 predicted proteins | sample AntAceMetag02UKS_FD_184776 | JGI IMG/M metagenome (GOLD analysis project Ga0208905, IMG submission 184776) | Saline lake microbial communities from Ace Lake, Antarctica - Antarctic Ace Lake Metagenome 02UKS (SPAdes) (version 2) | ecosystem: Environmental > Aquatic > Non-marine Saline and... | reverse complement strand
CACTTGCCGACCTCCGGTGAGCGAAAGTCCTCCTCGGAGGGCAAGGTCACCATCAGTCCACCGGCAATATCCTGGGCCAGGCGCGCAATCTCGTAGGGAAAGCGTGTCACGTTCTGCTTGCAGACATTGGCAAGGAGTGTGTTGACATAGTAGGTTCCGCTCGGCTCTTTGTGCCCTTCGGATGCACAGGCAATAGAACCGCAGTACAGGGTCTCGTTGAGGTGATTCATCTCGATGATCTTGTCCTTGACATGCGATGCCTTCTGGGCCCCGTTGTATTCGGCAATGGTCTGGGCGGCGCCGATAAGGACATCGCCGACCCCCGCCTTACAGGCGTAGCTCTGACGGTGATACGATGCAAACTGTTCCACCAACTGACCGGCAAAATCCCACTCCTTGTACATGAAGATCCGATCCCAGGGGACGAAAACATCTTCGAAGACCACCAGGGCCTCGTGACCGCCGTAGAACTGGTTGCCGCGATCCATGGTACCCTTTTCCAGCTTGCGGGTATCGCACGACTGACGGCCCATGATGTAGGTGATCCCCTCGCTGTCCGCCGGGATAGCAAAGGAGATGGCGTAATCCTTGTCTTCTTCACGCATGCTGATCGTGGGCATGATAATGATCTCATGGGAGTTGACCGCGCCGGTCTGGTGGCACTTCGCACCCCTGACCACAATCCCGCCCTCGCGTTCCTCCACCACGTGCATGAACATGTCCGGATCGTCCTGCTGGTGCGGTGCCTTGCTCCGATCACCCTTGGGGTCCGTCATGGCACCGTCACAGGTGAGATCGTTTTCCTGTACGTATTCAAGATATTTCAAAAAGCGCTTGTTATACTCCGTCTCGTACTTCTGGTCGATATCGTACGTGGTCATCGAGAGGGCGTTCATGGCATCCATCCCCACACAGCGCTGAAAGCAACAACCGGTGAGCGATCCGAGAAGCCGACCCATCTTGGATTTCTTGACCAGGTCCGCCGTGCTCTGGTGAATATGACAGAAGCGGTTGACCTTCTTGCCCGTGATATGGGACGTGGCCGTCATAAGATCCTCGTATTCTGGGTAGTGTGCAAACTCATACGTCGCCGCCACTGCGTTCATAGAAGGACGTATAATCGGATCGTCAACCACATTCTCTATCTTCTTCCCGAACATCCACACATTAAAATGTAACTTCCTCAGACTCTCTTCGTACTGCTTCGCATTCATTAAAGACATAATTCTTCTCCTGTATCTGTATTGGCTGTATCACTCAAACCGTATAGATCAATCCAACCGGCGATTGCCTCCTCCTGACAAGTGCAAGTGTAACGAGGGCTAAGGTTTTCGCGTGACCTGCGTTTCTCTGGATTCTTCGTGCACGGGCAGGATAACAAGCATCTTTATTAGGGTGGCTTTGTACACACTCCACCCTCTGTCTTGAGCAAACCTTCTTCATCGTAATGTATAACAGAATTTGATAGTGAAAAAAAGGGCTACTGCAAAGGGAAGCATCGGATTTGATAATATCTCTTCTGCAAATTTTTTTTGCTCAGTCACGAAAAAAATCACCAAAATATATGTTTGATCATACTGGCATCTGTAGATGCTATTCTATGAGGATATATATACGTAGTCAAATGCAAAATAGAAGGGTGCAAAATAGAAGGACAGAACAGGGAGAGAGCCTGAGCACTCGAAGACCGGACTCGAAGACCGGATTGATTAAAACAAGGCAAAAGGGTATAACCCTTGCGAAGGAAGGTGGCTGTCATGAAACCAAAAATACTGTTTATGGGGACACCGGAGTTCGCTGTCCCCTCGCTGAAGGCCTTGGTAGAGGCCGACTACAATATTGTGGGAGCCGTTACGCAGCCGGACAGGCCGAAGGGGAGAAGGGGAAAGCCCGTTCCTCCACCCGTCAAGACCTGTGCGCTGGAGATGGGGATCAAGGTCTACCAGCCCGACCGCGTCCGGGATAATGCCTTTCTGGAGACATTTAGAAGTATATCCCCCGACATGGTGGTGCTGGCCGCGTTCGGCCAGATACTCCCCAAAGAGATTATCGAATTTCCCCGATTCGGATGCCTCAATGTACACCCATCTCTCCTCCCGCAATACCGAGGGGCGGCGCCTATCAACTGGGCTCTAATCAATGGAGACCGCAAGACGGGTGTGACCATCATGCTGATGGACGAGGGGGTAGATTCGGGGGACATCCTGCTCCAGGAAGAGGTTGCTATAGATCCCGATGACACCTTCGACGATCTGCACGAAACGTTATCCACAGTAGGTCCCGAGCTTCTCATCCAGGCCGTCCGGGGAGTCGTGGACGGGACGATTACCAGGACCCCGCAGGATCCATCCCTCGTTACCCTGGCACCCCTCCTTGAGCCCGGGGTGGGGCATATCGATTGGAACGACGATCCGGAAAAGATCGTCAATCTCATCAGGGGTCTTTCCTCCCGCCCCGGGGCATACTCCTTTATCGGGGACAAAAAGCTGAAGATATTCTACGCCGTGGCGGGGAAAGAGAAATCCTCGGGAGATAAGGAACCGGGCACGCCGGGGAAACTGATGGAGGCAGGGCTACAGGTTGCAACAAAAGACGGACACGTCTATCTGAAGGACGTGCAACTTGAGGGTAAAAAACGGATGCTGATTGAAGATTTCCTGAGAGGACACCCCCTGACACCAAATGACATCCTCGAATAAAAGACCTCACGTAATAAAGGACACCCCACGCACCCTGGCGGTTCAGATCCTGAACAGGGTCGAAGGGGGAGGGTTTGCGCAGCCCCTCCTGGATGCGTTTCTTTCACGCACTGTCCTCCCCACTCCACAGGACAGAGGGCTCCTGACACAGATTGTCTACGGAACGCTGCGCCTTCGAGGCCGTCTGGACTGGGTTATACGCAAGATATACACGGGCGACTTCGAAACCATGGAACCGGGGATACGTAATATCCTGCGTGTGGCACTCTATCAGATGATATTTACGGACAGGGTTCCGACGTATGCCGCGACGAACGAAGCGGTCGAGATGGCGAAGAGGCTCTATCCCGGACGATCAAACCTGGTCAATGCAATCCTTCGAAACGCGGCGAGAAGGATGGATACGATAAAATATCCCTCCTTTGATAAAGATCCGCTGTCTCACATCTCGGCGGTTCATTCGCACCCGTTATGGCTTGTGCGGATGTGGGCGGAGGAGCTTGGGCTTGACGAGACACGTGCTCTGTGTGAAAGCAACAATGAGATCCCCCCACTGGCGATCAGGGCAAACCGGCTGAAGACTACCCGGTCCGACCTGATCGCACGGCTCGAGGAGTCGGGTTGCGGGACAGCCCCCTCACGTTACTCACCCGAGGGTATCGTCCTCTCCGGTATTCCCGGATTCGTGGGAGAGATGCCGCCGTACAAAGAGGGACAGATGCAAATACAGGACGAGGCCTCCCAGCTTATCTCCCTCCTTGTGGATCCGAAACCGGGGGAAACAGTATTGGATGTGTGCGCCGGTGTGGGGATCAAGACAACGCACCTCGCCCAATTGATGCGTAACAACGGCAGGATCGTCGCAATGGATATCAACCGAAAAAAGATCGAACCCTCGCAGGTCCTCGCCCGCAGGCTCGGCGCAACCATCATCGAATCGATTGTTCACGATGCGACCCAGAACCCGCCTGAGGATCTGCGCGAACGCTTTGACCGGGTCCTCGTGGATGTCCCCTGCTCCGGCCTGGGAACGCTGAGAAGAAATCCCGAAATCAGATGGAATACTGCTCCCGAGGATCTCTGTGCATACCCCCCCCTCCAGAGAGAAATCCTGAACCGCTCGGCTTCCTGCTTGAAGAAGAGGGGAACCATGGTATACAGTACCTGCACTATCTCATCCGCGGAGAATGAAGCGGTCATCGGGGGATTTCTTGCCGATAACCCCGGTTTTGAATGTGCCCGCCCCGCCACCGTGCCGGTCGATACGCTGGACGAGGGCGGGATGTTCAGGACATTCCCCCACCGTCATGGGACGGATGGCTTCTTCGGGGCCGCACTCAAAAGGAAAGGAGGGTAAACCATGACACAGTACAGACCGACCCGCGAGGAGGCACTCGCACTCCTGCACCAGTACAATACGAGTGACAGCCTGCGCAAACACGCCTATGCGGTGGAGGGAGTTATGCGCTATTGCGCGCGAAAGAGGGGCGAAGATGAAGACGAATGGGGGATCATCGGGCTCGTTCACGACCTGGATTATGAACAATTCCCCGATCAGCACTGCACGATGACCCGGAAAATACTCGAAGAGAACGGCTGGCCGGAGGCATATATACGGGCGGTCGTATCCCATGGATGGGGAATATGCTCGGACGTTGAACCGGAGAGTACCCTGGAGAAGACACTGTACGCGATCGACGAATTGACAGGTCTCGTCACGGCCAACGCCATGGTACGTCCCTCCAGGAGCGTCATGGACATGAGCGTGAAATCGGTCAGGAAGAAGTGGAAGTCTCCGGCGTTCGCTGCGGGCGTGGACCGGTCGATCATTCAAAAAGGCGCAGAGATGCTGGGCGTTGAGATCGGTGAACTGATTGAAGATACCATCAGCGGTATGCGTGAGGTTGCTGGCGAGATAGGCTTACAGGGTGATATTGCAGAAGATATGGGTTCCTGAAAGAGGGACTAGTTCATCTTTCTCCTGTCCGAACCGCCGTAAAGGCCCCCCGCGCCCCGTACGGGATCAACACCGACAGTGACCCACTTTTCCTCGGAGTAGCGATAAAACCGCTTGATCTTATTTTCACGGATCAGTTTACCAAGCCCCGTGCCGACGATATAATCATAGGAATTATCTACGTATTTAACCCTTAGATATAGCCCTGGATCCGGCATTTCACATCACCTCCTTTAGGAGAAGTGTAGCGCAGATCACAGGAAATTTAAAGCACAAAGTGAAAAGCGGGGTCAGGTCTTGCTTTTTGCCGCCCTGGACACAACATCACTCCCCGTGAATGTGGTTCTAGTCGGCATAGCGTCGATATCACTCACCTCTCACCTGATGGCAAAAAGCAAGACCTGACCCCATGCCCTCCCAATGAGCGAATACCTGAAATAGATTGACTTTTTATCAAAAAAAATATAGCAAGACTGATTAAACAAATGCTCGGAAGGACCAATACGAATGTTTCTGAAACAGATGCAGGTAGGGCATATGGCGGTATTTGCCTATATCGTCGGTGACAAAGAAAGCGGCGACGGTCTGGTGATCGATCCCGCCGCGAACACCGAACACATCCTGTCGGAGGCCGCCGCCGCCGGCATTACCATCAAATATATCGTCAATACCCACGGACACGTCGATCATACCTCCGGTAATGCCGACATGAAGAACCGAACGGGAGCTGATATCATCATCCACCGGGATGAGGCCGACATGCTCATCTCCACCCCCCCCGCGGTGCTGCGTATGTTCGGCGCCAAGCCCTCCCCCCCCGCGGACAGGACCGTGCAGGATGGAGAGAGCATTGCCATCGGGAAGATCGATCTGAAGGTTATACATACCCCCGGTCACTCACCCGGAGGGATGTCGCTCTATACACCCGGGTACGTCTTTACCGGAGACACCCTTTTTGTCGAGAGTCTGGGAAGAACGGACCTCCCTGGCGGATCGTGGAATACCATGCACGAATCGATTGTCAAGAGGCTTCTGACCCTCCCCGATGAAACTGTTGTCCTGCCGGGACACAACTACGGGAAGATGCCGACATCTACCATAAAAAACGAACGGGAAAATAACCCGTTTCTGAGATAAAAGAGAGAATATCCTATGGAACATAATGCCGCGAGCACCACAGATTTTGAACAATTGAAGCTCTTCAGCAGGGGCAAGGTACGGGATGTATACGAAGTGGGAGACAGCCTCCTTATCGTCACAACGGACCGGATATCCGCCTTTGACGTCATTATGACCGATCCCGTCCCCGAGAAGGGAAAGATTCTGACGCAGATGTCCACCTTCTGGTTCCGCGAGATGGAAGACATCATCCCGAACCACCTGATCACGACAGACGTAAATGACCTTCCCGAGGAATGCGCCCCCTACAAAGAAATATTGGAGGGGAGGAGCATGTTGGTCAGAAAGGCGGCCGCCCTTCCGGTGGAATGTGTTGTACGGGGATACCTCAGCGGCTCGGGATGGAAGGATTACTGCGCCGAAGGGGCTGTTTCGGGGGTGCGCCTCCCTCAGGGCCTGACAGAATCGGCACGCCTTCCGGAACCCATTTTCACGCCTTCGACCAAGGCAGACGCGGGGGAGCATGATGCCCCCATGACACGGCGGGAGATGGAGGCCCTGATCGGCCGCGACATGACGGAGAGGGTCATCTCTGTCAGCATGGGGATCTACGACAGGGCACGGACAATTGCCGGGAAGGGAGGCATCATCATCGCCGATACCAAGATGGAATTTGGAACCGTCGACGGGCAGCTGATACTGATAGATGAGCTCCTGACCCCCGATTCATCAAGGTTCTGGCCTGAAGATGATTTTGAGGAGGGCCGTCCCCAGAAGAGTTTCGACAAGCAGTTCCTGAGAGACTATCTCCTCTCCATACCGTGGGACAGAAAACCACCAGCCCCCCACCTCCCGGAAGAGGTCATAACGGAAACAATCAAAAAATATAGAGAGGCCTTGAGTCGCATCGTAGGGTGAAACTTTTTGAGGGCACCCTGCTTGACATGCCGACAGACCGTCGTTATCTTAAGAGCACCGTTCGTATACCCCACCACAGGTCAGTGCGAACAGTAAATTCATCCACCGAACGGGAATCCATACAATAGATCATGAAAAACGATTACTACACAATCCTTGGCGTAGGCAATGACGCCTCAACTGACGAATTAAAAGCATCCTACCGAAAGATGGCCTTGAAATACCACCCGGATAGAAATCCGGGGAATACAGAGGCCGAAGAAAAATTCAAGGAGGCAGCCGAGGCTTACGAAGTCCTGTCCGACCCGAGAAAGAGGGAGATTTACAACCGGTATGGGCACGAAGGGCTCCGGGGAAATGGCTTTCAGGGATTCTCGGGGTTCGAGGATATTTTTTCGAGTTTCGGTGACATATTTGAAGGCATATTCGGGTTCGAGTCCGGCGGTTCACGGTCACGAACGTCAGCCCGGCAAGGGGCTGATCTTCGCTATGACCTGAAGATTTCTTTTATGGATGCGGCATTCGGGGCATCTCCGGAAATAGAGATAGAGAGACTCGAAGGGTGCGATACATGCGGAGGCAGCGGCGCTAAGCCCGGGACACAGCCCTCAATATGCCCGACATGCCGTGGTGTCGGACAGGTAACCAAGTCAAGCGGCTTTTTCAGCATCAGTTCCACTTGTCCTCAGTGTCACGGCGCCGGACAGATAATAGAGTATCCCTGCAAGGCCTGTCGTGGGACAGGGAAAACGAAGTTGAGAAAATCCATACAACTGAAGATACCACCGGGGGTGGAGACCGGTTCGCGCCTGAGACTCCGAGGGGAGGGCGAAGAGGGAATGTTCGGCGGTCCCAGGGGAGACCTGTACGTTTTTATGTACATAGAACCGCATGAATTTTTTGAAAGAGATGGAACCAATATCGTATGCCGCATCCCCATCCCCATGACCCGGGCCGTCCTTGGCGGGACTATCGAAGTTCCCACGCTGGAGGGAACGGAACGAATAAAGATACCCAAGAATACCCCCCACGGCAAAGTCTTTAAACTGAGAGGCAAGGGGATCCCGCATCTTCGGGGATTCGGAAGAGGTGATCAACTTGTTCAGGCTGTGGTAGAGATGCCGACCTCTCTGAGCAACAAGGAAGAAAAACTGCTCAAGGAATTTGCCAAACTGCGTGGCGAACTATAGACACCATCTGGTCTTCTTATCAAAATGCCTTGACTTGAAGGGGTAATGATACTAAATATGTAAGGGGGTTACCCGGTTAGGGTTCCAGAATACTGAAGAGAGGGGGTACAGGAAGTGGCGGAAGGTACGGTAAAATGGTTTAATGAGAAAAAGGGGTTTGGTTTTATCGAAAATAGTGATGGCGGGGAAGATGTATTCGTCCATTTCAACGCGATACAGGGGGAAGGGTTTAAGACCTTGCATGAGGGACAGCGCGTCAGCTTCAACATCGAAGATGGCGCGAAGGGCCTGTCGGCAGCAAACGTGGTAGCTCTGTAAAGGCACCATCGTACAGCAAGAACTATCGTACAACAAACAGAGGTATCCTCGGCGTAGGGGATGCCTCTCTTTTTTTGGGGCACCCCTCGTCTAACAATCTTTTGACATATTCAGGCAAATAGATTAGAAGTGCTGATTCCCTGAAATTCGAGACGGCACAGGAGAGAGCCATGTTTAACGCAAGTGACTTGAGAAAAAATCTGAAGATACAAATCGACGGCGATCCGTACGTGATCGTTGATTTTACCTTTTCAAAACCGGGGAAGGGGCAGTCACTTTACCGGTGCAAGCTCAAGAACATGATCAACGGAAACCAGTTCGAACGAACCTACCGGTCCGGAGACACCTTCGCGCCCGCCAATCTCCGGGAAAAGAAGATGCAGTACCTCTATGCGGAAGACAGGAATTACTGCTTCATGGAGGCCGAGACCTACGAGCAGGTTTATCTCACCGAGGATCAGGTGGGGGATGCGAAAAACTTCCTGTCCGATAACCTGGATGTGGAAATCCTCTTTTTCGGGGAGAAACCGCTCGGGATCACCCTCCCCAACTTCGTCGACCTGACGGTCACCGTAGCGGAGCCCTGGGCAAAGGGTGACTCGGTTACGGGGAAGTCAAAACCAATCGTCGTGGAGACGGACTACGCGCTCCAGGCACCCCCCTTCATCGAAGAGGGCGAGAAGATACGCATCGATACGCGTACCGGCGAATACTTGACCCGTGTCAAGGAATAATGGAAGCAGACTGGAGACTCGCCACAAAGAGAAATGCCCTTCAGATCCGCGCCGCGATGATCCGGGCAATACGCAGATTCTTCACTGACAGAGCCTACCTTGAGGTAGAAACCCCCTCCCGGATCCCCGGCCCCGCCCCGGAGGCCCACATCGATGCAATCCCCTCGGACGGATGGTACCTGCACACCTCCCCGGAACTGTGTATGAAGCGCCTCCTGGCCGCCGGGTATCCCCGTATATTCCAGATCACAAGGTGCTTTCGCGGCAAGGAGCGCGGTTCGCGCCATATACCGGAATTTACACTCCTTGAGTGGTACGAGAGCGGGATCGACTATATCCGCATGATGGAGGTGTGCGAAGAGATGATCGTCTCCGTTGCGCATGACCTCGGTCACGAAGGGAATATCACGTACCAAGGGAGACAGATCGCGATTGACAGGCCGTGGGAGAAGATCTCAGTGATGGAGGCCTTCCGGCGCTGGTCCGGCGTATCCATGGAAGAGGCCCTGGAGCGGGATCGCTTTGACGAGATCATGGTCGGCGAGATTGAACCCCGTATCGGAACAAAAGGACCCGTATTCCTGTATGATTATCCGGTGGCCCTCGGGGCGCTCGCACGCGTAAAGAAAACGGACGCGAGTGTTGCGGAGCGCTTTGAACTGTATATGGGGGGTCTCGAACTGGCCAACGCCTTCTCGGAGCTGACCGATGCGGCGGAGCAGCGAGCCCGCTTCGAGGAGGAACTGAAGAGCCGCCGTGCATCCGGCAGGGCGGCCTACCCCATGCCTGAAAAGTTCCTGGCAGCCCTCCCCGCCATGCCGGAATCGTCGGGGATCGCCCTGGGCGTGGACCGCCTAGCGATGATCTTTGCGGACCGCGAATCGATCGACGACGTGGTGGCCTTCACGCCCGAGGAACTGTAACCCGTTACTCCTAGTACATCGATTCTATAACATCGGCGAACTGCTCGTTGATCGATTTTCTTTTCACTTTCATCGTCGGCGTCACTTCACCATCCTCGGTGTAGAGCTTTTTGTCGAGGATCCTGAATTTTCTGATATTCTCCACCCGTGCGACCTGCTTGTTCACCTTGTCAATCTCACCCTGAATAAGATTGATAACCTCTTCTGTTCTGGTCATGGTGGCAAAGGTGGTGTACTGAATCTTGCTGTCCTGGGCAAATTTGGTGACGTTTTCCTCGTCGATGACGATTATGGCCGACAGGTACTTTCTCTTGTCGCCGATAACAACGGAGTCATTGATATAGGGGGAAAACTTCAACAGATTCTCGATATACTGCGGGGCAATATTCTTTCCCCCCGCGGTAATAATCAGGTCTTTGAGCCGGTCCGTTATCTTGAGATACCCCTCGTCGTCGATCTCTCCCACGTCACCCGTGTGCATCCAGCCGTCAATGAGGCACGCTCGGGTGGTTTCTTCGTCTTTATAATAGCCCTTGAAAATCCCCTTATGCTTGACCACGATCTCCCCGTCCTCGGCGATCCGCACCTCCGTGCCGGGCAGGGCTCTCCCCACTGTTCCCAGCTTGAAGTTGAATTCATCGGACATATGGGTGACTCCCGTCGTTTCCGTCATCCCGTACCCTTCACGGATCGGGATACCGATACCCTGAAAATACTTTAATATCTCGCCTGAAATCGGCGCGGCACCCGAGAACCCCAAACGGATTTTATCAAAGCCGAGACGCTCCTTCAATTTCCAGAAGACACAGAAGTAGGCCAGGTTATAGGCGAGGTTAAGCCACAGGGGAATCTTCTCCTTGGCGAGCTTCATCGTGTTATACCTGTGCCCGATCTTCACGGCCAGATTATAGGCCGTTCGCTTGAGCCAGGTGGCATCGGCCATCTTCAGGACGATGGCTGAGTAATATTTTTCCCAGATCCGCGGTACGGCATGAAAAAATGTCGGCGAGACTTCGCGCATATCCGCCATAACGGTATCGGTGTTTTCGGTAAAATTCACCGTCTGACCCACGGTGAGGTGGTTCATAATATCGAAGATCTGTTCGTAAACATGATTGAGGGGAAGAAAGGAGATGCTCTCATCGCCTTTCTTCATTTTTATTACCTGCTGGGAGGCCCTACCGATCCAAAGGTACCCCTCATGGGTCAAAAGAGCCCCCTTCGGCGGCCCGGTGGTCCCCGAGGTATAGATAATCCCCGCTATGTCCTCCGGCTTGGCCAAGGCGATCAGCCGACTGAAAAGCGCGGGGTCTTTCTTGTCTTCCTTCCTCCCCAATTCAAGGAGTTGATCGAAGCTCATACACATGGGATCTTCGAAATGCTTGAGCCCCTCCATATCCCAGACGATCATCTTCTTCAGTTTCGGGGTCTTTTCCCTGAAGACAAGGGCCTTATCCAGCTGTTCCTCATCCTCGCAGAGATAGACGACCGAATCGGAATGATCCACCACATATTCGCACTCCTTTGCCGGGTTGGTGGTATAGACCCCCACCCAGGCGCCGCCGGCGCAGACGATCCCCAGAGCACAGTAGAGCCACTCGGGACGGTTCTCACCGATGATCGCCACGTGGTCACCGTATTTCACCCCCAACGCATGCAGGCCAAGGGCTACATTTTTGGAGTTTTCCAGGTATTCGGTCCAAGTAATGTCTTGCCAGATACCGAAGTCCTTCTTTCGCATCGCAATCTTTTTGGGCTGCTTTTCAGCCATAGCCACCAACGCCGTGGGCAACGTATCACTTGCCATCTATCTTCCCCCTTCAGGACAGTTCACTCATGAGCACCTGCATCATCCTAACGGAACCGAACCTTTCTCCGGTACCGTTTATATCCCTTCACCGACTCCTCGGTGGCGATCCCCAGATAAAATTCCTTGACATCATCGTCCTCCCGGAGGACCTCCGGCTTATCGGCACGGACGATTCTGCCATTCTCCAGAAGATAGGCGAAATGAGAATATTTGAGGGCCATGTTGACGTTCTGCTCAACCAGGAGAACGGTAACCCCATCCTTTTCATTGATGTTTTTTATAATGCCGAAAATCTCCTGTGTCAAAATGGGAGACAGGCCCAGTGACGGCTCGTCAAGCATGAGCAACTTGGGTCGACTCATGAGGGCCCGCCCGATGGCAAGCATCTGCTGTTCGCCTCCGCTCATCAATCCCGCTTGCTGTTTTACTCGATCCTTAAGTATGGGGAAATGATTGAAAACGTTTTCCAGATCACTCTTCACACCGGCCTTGTCTTTCCTGGTGTACGCCCCGATGGTGATATTCTCAAGAACCGTGAGTTCTGGAAAGACCTCCCGTCCTTCCGGTACATAGCCGATCCCCATCTTTACGATCTCGTCGGTATCCTTTCGGTCTATACGTTCACCGAGAAACTCGATGGTTCCCTTCTCGGGCTGCTCCTCTTTCAGGTCGTAAAAGAGCCGCATGATCGTCTTCAGGATTGTTGTTTTCCCCGCTCCATTCGACCCCAGCAGAGCCACCACGTCACCTTTGTTGATCCCGAAGGAAATGCCGTGCAGAGCTCGGATCAGGTCGTACCAGGTTTCGATATTATTCACCTTAAGCATCAGCTGACCTCCTCCTCTCCGAGATATGCCTTGATGACTTCGGGGTTCCGTTGCACCTCCTGCGTTGTCCCGAGGACGATTTTCTGCCCCTGGTTCATGGCGAACACTCGATCGGAAATCCCCATGATCATGTTCATGTCATGCTCTATCAGGAGAATCGTCACTTTGTAATCTTCCTGAATATCCTTTATCCAGATGGTCAGGTCGTCCTTTTCCTCCGTGTTCATTCCGGCGGAGGGTTCGTCGAGAAGCATCACTTTCGGTTCAAGCGCCAGGGCTCGGCCCACCTCGACAAGCTTGCGTTTCCCGTAGGCAAGGCTTCCCACGAACTGGTCCCGCACGGACTGAAGTTCCAGGAAATCGATGATTTCTTCTACTTTTTCACGATTTTCCACTTCCTCCCGGGCAGCCCGCGACCACTTACCGAACATGAAGGCACCACCGAACACCCCCGTCTTCATGTGAATATGCCGGCCGAGCATGAGATTGTCCATGACGGTGGCATTCGCGAAGAGTTCGATGTTCTGGAAGGTTCGAGCGATTCCCTGCTTGGCGATACGGTCGGGGGTTTTCCCCACCATATCCTCTCCTTCCATTAAAACGACACCTGTATCGGGCCGATAGATGCCACTTATCAGGTTAAAAATGGTCGTCTTCCCCGAACCGTTGGGCCCGATAATGGAAAAGATTTCATTCTCCTCGACATCAAAGCTGATGTCGTTGACCGCCTTTAACCCGCCGAAACTGATGCTCAAGTTTTTTATGCTGAAATAGGCCATGGAATATCAGTCCCTCTTTCTCGAATGAAGCGTTATCACTAGAGCATGCCGACTTATCAACTGATACTTCACTTCAGGATTCAGTCCGCACCGGGGGTGATGGCCCGGAAAGCCTCCCCCCGGCACATCTCCACCATACTCTGTCAAGAACCGTGAACCCGGCGGGATCCGTTTCCGATCCCGCCGAATCCACCGATGTCAGAATTCAAATCACTTCCTGCTCAACGTGTTTTCTGTCCAGTCCATGACGACTATCGCCTCATTCTTGGGACCGCACTGCCAGACCTGAAGGTTCCGGGGAGGGAAATGGTTGTCCTTCGCCCACGTCAGAATAGGACCGACTCCCTGACGCTTCGTGATAGAATTGAGCGCGTCGCTCACCGCCTCTGTGCTCAGATCTCGTCCTGCCGCCTCCAACGCCCATACCAGCGGCTCTGCCACGCACACGCCGGCCAAGTAGAAAATGCCCCACCGCTCCTTCGGAGCCAGGCGCTTCGCCGCATCGCGGAACTTGTTCATGAGAGGTGTGTCCGAGGTAATGGGAGGGGTAAAGGCCGCCGTCATAACTCCTTCGCTGGCCCAGAGGCCGTCGGTGATATGGCTCATGAGGGCAAAATCGCACAGATTGTAGGAATGGAGCCACTGGGGATGGAACCCCAGGGAAACCGCCGTGCGAAGTGCAATGGCCGCCTGAGTGGGCGCCATAATCCCAATGACCGCCTCCGCGCCCGAGGCCTTGAGCCGGGAGATCTGCGACGACAGATCCCGCTCGGTAGGTTCAACGGGAACGGCCTCCAGCAGTTCCACGTTATTTAACTTGAGGGTGGCCTTAACTCCCGCCATGGCATCAAGACCCCAGTCGTCGTTCTGGTACATGTAGGCCACTTTTTTTACTTTCATATTTTCAACGACGTGTTTTGCCAGAATACTCCCTTCATCGAAGTAATCGGGCCACATCTGCCACAGCCAGGGATTGTTCTGGAAGTTTCGGGCTCCGGAACAGACGCCGATCCAGATGATCTCTTTCTGGCGGAGGTATTTCTGCACGGAAAGACCGGGCGCAGTCCCCACGCCGCCCACGAAGGCGAAAACCCCTTTCCGGTCAACCAGTTCTCTCACTCCCGCCATGGTCTGGGAAGGATTGTACTGATCGTCTCTGATAAAGTATTTGATCTGCCTGCCATGGATCCCGCCCGCCTCATTGACCAGGTCAAAGACAAGCTTGCTTCCCCGGGCAACAGATCCCCAGGGAGCAGCAGGCCCTGTCTGGGGCCCCCACTGACCCACCCTGATTTCCTTGTCGTCAAACCCTCGCTCCGTCTTGGCATGGCCAATATCGGCGACAAGCGCCAAGGCCAGGAGGGGAACAAAAAGAACCACCAATAATTTCTTCATAGTCATACTGTCCTCCTTTTTCTGTTGACACATCCGGTTAACGCCGCTACCGCTTCCCATCATTCCGGTCGGGCAGATGCGTGACCCCCTGTCACCATCCCCTCTGTGGTATATGAGAAGCTAACTCTTGTACCATTTCCCACCCTCTTTGAAAAAAATAAACCCGATATTGATCTCTGAACGCCGATCGGTCGATATGTGCAAGAATATCATATCCACCTCGACCTGGGCGAATCGTTCAACGAACGGCCATTTTTCCATATCTTCATTGTCATGGACATAGGTAACCCCAACTATGGTATACGCCACGATGCGATCTTCCGACGCCCGCGCATCCCGCAGGTAGTCATCGTAGGTGTGCTCGTGCACATACGGAGAGGAGGGGGCTAAGCAGCGGTATACCGCCGGGTAATCCTGCCTTATTTCGGCATCAAGAAACTCCCGCATCGCCTGCACCAGCGCCGATTCCTCCACATCCGAGATCGTGTCACTGAGGGCCGGGGCCGGGAGAAAAAAGGCAACCAGCAGCGCGCAAACTACCGCGGAGACAACCGTAGTGGCGTGATGCTCTCCTCTTCTGTCGGTATGACTGCGGCGGTCGATCATGGGGTTAGACCTTCCTCACGTAATGCTTGGCGAAAAGGCCGCTGGGCCGGAAGCAGAGAACCAGAACGATGATGACAAAGGCTGTAATAGGTTTCCAGGCAGGCCAGGCGTAGCCGAGGAAGTTTTCCAACAGCCCCACGATACCGCCGCCGATGAGAACACCGGGGATACTCATGAGACCGCCCAGCACCGCCGCGGCGAAGGCCCGGAGAAAAGGCTCCATCATGAAATCGGGGTCAAGGAGGGTTCGTGCCGAAATGAGCGTTGCCGCCGTGACGCCGATGACGGAGCTTAAAGCCCAGGCAAAGGCAAAGATGCGATCCGTTTTAATACCCATGATTTTCGCGGCGTGCTTGTTCTGCTGTGTCGCCCGCATGGCCGTTCCCAGTTTCGTGAACTTGAAGAATAAAAAAAGGAACGTCATGATGATTGAGGCGATAATGAAGACAGCGATGGCCCACTGGCTGATGACATACCCAGCAAACATCTCATAGGTGATCTGGTAAGAGAAGGGGATGGAGAAGGCCTGCTGGTTGGCGGTCCATTTCCACCCTACCAGTCCCCCCAGTAAAAGCTGGATACCGATGGTGATGACGATAAGACCCAGGAGCGTGGGATCCTTAGCGGGCCGCAGAAAGAAATACTCAACGAATACCCCGAGTAACGCTGCGAACACCAGTGCCAGAATAAAGGCAAGCCAGAAGGGGCAACCGTACAAGGTCATGGCGTGAAAGGCGATGTACGTGGAAAACATGGCCATGGTCCCCGCGGCGAAGTTTACCACTTCCGACGTCTTGTAAATAATGACCACCGCCAGGCCAAAAAGACCGTAACAGGTGCCCATGGCCAATCCCTCGATCAATAGCTGTCCAAACGGCATAACTCCCCCTTTACAATAGTCGATTTACCTTCTCAGTCGTGTTCATGGCTCTTCCCCTTCACAAATCAAACCCCTAGAAGGGCCATGTCTTCCAATACTTCTTGATCCGTATCCAGGCACCAAACATGCCCAGGGGCTCGAAGATGATGATACCGATCATGACGAGGCCCAGGGCTATGAAGTTGAAATTATCCATCCCCGTCACGGTGAGGAACTGCTGCGCAAAGGCTACCATCAAGTCGCCCACGATGGGAACTTCATCCACGTTCTTGAACAGATTGTACCAGAGATAGGTGATGAGGACAGCTCCCGATATCGATCCCATGACCGACCCCAGCCCCCCCACGACGACCATAACGAGAAAGATAATCGACAGAATCAGGTTGAACGTGAAGGGATCAAAAAAGCCGAGCACGAAGGCGAAGAGCCCTCCGGCAATGCCGGCGTAAAAGGCGCTCACGGCAAAGGCCAGGGTTTTGTACATGGTCAGATTGATGCCGATCACTTCGGCGGCGATGTCGCTGTCCCGGATGGCCACGAAGGCCCGACCGGCCCTGCTTTTTAAAATATTGATGGCCAAGAGTACCATGATAACGGTGATAGCCAGGATCAGGTAATATTTGCTTGTTTCCGAGGAGAGAATACAGCTCAACCCCAACTGAGGGATCCCTATATCAAAGTCGGGGGCCATGAGACCCTGCCGACCACCAAAGAGTTCCGTATGGCCGATAATATGCATGATGGCCAAGCCGAAGGCGAGGGTGGCAATGGCGAGGTAGGGACCCTCCAGTCGGAGGGCCGGAAGCCCCAAGACAAACCCGAAAAAGGCCGAGATAAAGGCGGCGATGAGGATGGCCGCGAAAAAGGGGATCTGGAGTTTGGTCATCAGAAGCACGGTCGCATACGCACCGATGGCAAAAAATCCCGCATGACCCAGGGCAATCTGACCGGTGGAACCCACCAGGATGTTCAGGCCCACGGCGACAATAACGTGGACGAGGACAAGGTTGAACAAATAAACATAATACGGTGATAAAAATAATGGCGCCGCCAGGAGAGCAGCAAGAAAAACAACACTCCAGAAAAGAATTGTCCCGCTTTTGAACAGCTCAATATCCTCGTAATACTCCCGCTTCATATCCATAGAGACACCCCACTCCTCACACTCTCCCCCGAAGGGAAATGGTATATCAACAAGAACGGCGGACAGCCGCGCAAAGAATCAAACACGATGAACAGGCGCATCAAGAATCATATACGGCGAACACCCGCATAAAGAATCACACGCAAAACTGTAAAGTAGAAAAAAAAGAACCCCCCGTAACGCGGCTCACTTTATAAGAGAAAACAGGGTCTGCTGTCAAGCAAAAAAATGGCTTCACAAAAAATAACTTCTGTGGAAGCTCTCGGCCTGCCTGATCTCCAGCTTGCTTACAGATACGTCCTGGCACCGATATATCTGTTTTTATAGTAGGTATTTGAGAGTGAACTGGTGCGGACCGTTTTACCCGTCCGTGGGGCATGGACAAACTCACCCTCACCGGCATAGATCCCCACATGGGAGATCCGCCCCCTGCCGCGGGTGTCAAAGAAGACCAGATCCCCCTTGGCCAGTTCTCCTCGACTGACAGAGGTGCCTGCCCCGTACTGCTGACCGGATGTGCGGGGCAGATTCAGACCATTGAGCCGGTAGATGGCCATTGCAAGGCCGCTGCAATCAAAGCCCTGCTCGGCGGAGGTGCCACCCCACTGATAGGGAATACCGATAAAGCTTCTGGCCGTCCTGACGATTTCATCCCTGAACAAGAGTTCATCGCCGTATGGCCTCTTTGATATGGCATAGTCTTCCGGACAGACAACATAATAGGGGCCTATCACCCCCATTGCCTTCAGGATTTCCGCTTCCCTGGCGGCACGTTCTCTGGAGGCAAAATTGCCGAATCGAACCTTGTACAGCCCTTTTTTGTAAAGGAAATAATAGGCGTCCAGATTATCGCGGTTCAGACGATTGGTGAGCCGGGCAGCGTTTTCAACCTGTGTGAAGGCGCCGACCTGGATGGTGAAGCCCATCCGGCCGAGCTTCTTTTCCGGCACGGGGGGGCGATAATCAGGGGAGGGAACGTGGCGCGGAGAACATCCCGCTGCGCACAGCAGGATCAGAAGGAGAATGATAGCCCCGATACCCGGTAATTTACGTGGTCCCATGGTCCCCGAACAGAAAAAATGGTTACCCGCTGCGCCGGCACACGATCGGGGACCAAACAGCAGATCCCCCTGCCTGCGGGATATCGGATGTATCAGCTTACCCGTGCACCGACAGCGGTGTCGTCATCGAAGGACACCAGTGAAACCGTGCCCCCCGTCTCCGCCGCCAGGAGCATACCGTGTGACTCCACCCCCATCAGTTTCACCGGCTTCAGATTCACTATGACGGCTACCTTCTTCCCGACAAGGTCTTCAGGCCGGTAGTGCGTGCCGATACCCGCAACGATGGTCCGCTCCTCACCCACATTGATCTTCAATTTCAGCAACTTATCCGATTTTTTGACCCTCTCGGCCTCAATCACCTGCGCCACGCGCAGATCTATCTTCTGAAAATCATCGAAGGAAATCTCTTCTTTTACATCGGTAAGGAACGTTGCAGGGGCCTCGTCCGATTTTTGATACTCCACACGGGGAAAGAGGGATGTGCCGCGGGTCACGGCACTGCCCACCGGAAGGCCGCCCCATGTGTCTATGCTGCTGAATTTCTGGGATTCAATATCCTCGATACCGAGCCGGGACAGGATATCCCCGGCAGAGTCGGGCATGAAGGGGGTAATCAGAACGGCTATGACACGGAGGGCCTCCAGTATGTTGTAGATAACCGTGTCCAATCGTGCTTTAGCAGAGGTGTCCTTTGCCAGGACCCAGGGTTCCCGTTCCACGATGTACCGGTTTGTCAGGTTGATAAACTCCCAGATGGAGATGAGGGCCTTATGGAACTGCAGGGACCGGAAAGAGGCCTCCACCTCGGAGAAGAGACCCGCCGCCTTCGCAATGAGGGGGGCGTCATCCGGATGATCGGTGGCGGCAGGCGCCCTGCCCTCGCAGTATTTCACTGCCATGGAGAGGGACCGGCTGACCAGGTTTCCCAGGTCATTCGCCAGATCGGCGTTTATTCTCTGGACAAAGGCCTCTTCGCTGAAGTTTGAATCGAGGCCGAAGACCATGTCCCTCATCAGAAAATAGCGGAACGCATCCAGTCCGTACGTGTCTTTCAGGTCGAGGGGCTTCACCACGGTTCCGCGGCTTTTCGACATCTTGTTCCGGTCGATATTCCAGTACCCGTGGACGTTCAGGTGCTGATAGGGTTCTATCCCTGCCCCCTTCAGCATGGTGGGCCAGTAGATGCCGTGCGGCTTGAGGATATCCTTGGCTATCAGGTGTTGTGAGACGGGCCAGAAGGTCCTGTATTCCTCACTGTCGGGATAGCCGATTCCCGTCAGATAGTTGATCAGCGCGTCAAACCACACATAGGTCACATACTGCTCATCGAAGGGGAGGGTTATCCCCCAGGTCAGCCGTGTCTTGGGCCTCGATATACAGAGGTCTTCGAGCGGTTCTTTTAGAAAGGCAAGGGCTTCATTTCTATATCTCTCCGGTCGGATAAAGTCAGGGTTGTCCCGGATATGACCGATCAGCCAATCCTGATACTTGCTCATCCGGAAGAAGTAATTACTCTCTTTTCTGGTTTCGGGAACGGTGAGGTGATCCGGACACATACCATCTACCAACTCGCTCTCCCGATAGAAGCGCTCACACCCCACACAGTAATGCCCCTCGTACTCACCAAAATAGATGTCCCCCGCGTCATAGACCTTCTGCAGTATCGACCTGACCACCTCTTTATGATCCGAGTCCGTCGTCCTGACAAAATAATCGTTGGTTATCGAGAGCTTCGGCCAGAGGGCCCTGAACTGTCCGCTTATCCTGTCCGCATATTCCTGAGGGCTTACACCTGCCTCCCGCGCGGCCTCCGCGACCTTGTCTCCATGTTCGTCAGTACCGGTCAGAAAATAGGTCTGGACCCCTGCCATCCGGTGAAACCGAGCCATGACATCGGCCACGATGGTGGTGTACGCATGCCCTATGTGTGGAGATGCATTGACGTAATATATAGGTGTCGTGACGTAAAAATTTTTCATGTTTTTCTCCGAAATCATTATTTCTTTTTCTCTGCCGCCGGCCTTCGGTCCTTGTCTTCTCTCTGAATCTCGTCCACCGGCACCTCTACCTCTTTCCCGTCACCGAGATCCACAACGACCATTCTCTCAAGTATTTTCTGCCTCAGCACCTTGCCTTTTCCCTCCGGGGTGATCACGATCTTCCCGGTCTTGGGCATATTCTTCTTCGCCTCCGTATACTGCTCATGCTCAAAGGCAAGGCAACACATAAGCCGTCCGCACAGACCCGATATCTTTTCCGGGTTAAGAAGCATGTTCTGCTCCTTGGCCATCTTGATCGACACCGGAGCAAAGCTATTGAGAAAGCTGGAACAGCAGAGTTCCCTACCACACATGCCGATGCCCCCATACAGACGGGCCTCGCTTCTGACCCAGATCTGCCTCAGCTCGATCCGTGTCTTATACTTTCGTACCAGGTCTTTTACCAGTTCCCTGAAATCGATCCTGCTTTCCGCAGTAAAGTAAAAAACCAGTTTGCTTTTATCGAAGAGTGCCTCCACATTGACCAGCCGCATGGAAAGATTCCTCTGCTTGATCTTCTCCATGCAAAAGGCCAGTGCCTCGTCCTCCGTTTTCACATTCCCTTCATGGACCTGCATGTCTTCGTCGGTGGCCCTGCGCACAACCTTTCGGAGGGTGCGGGGCAATTTGTCACGGGAAAGGACACGAAGACCGGTTGCGACAGAGCCCATCGCCGGTCCCGACTCGGTAGTTACAATAGCCTTGTCTCCCTCCTCCAGAACAACGCCGGCGGCGTCGAACGAATACACCTTCCCCTTGTCTTTAAATCTGACACCTACAATACTCTTGGTATCGTGCTGTTCCATTTTACACCTGGCTGAAGGTCTTAAGCTGGAATGTCATGGATTCCAGTATCAATTGTCTGTTAGCGTTCTGTTCAATGGCACCCTGGGCATGCCGTATGGTCTTTATATTGTCCAGGATGTCGGCACCTGCCATTTTTTCTGAAAATTCCTTTGTGGCTTCGGCAATATCCTGGTGCATGAGTCTGCCCACATCGTGCAGCTCCCGATATACCAGCATATCTCTGTACCACTCCCTGAAAATATCAAGCCGCTGCACGGCGGAGTCTCTATCCTTTCCGAAGGTGTCTACAAGGAAGATCATATCCAGGGGGACACGAGCGGCGGCGGAAAGTATTCCGGTCACCTCTTGTTTAAAGTCAAGCAGCGATTCCTTGCGTATATCCAGCGCCCTGCCGATACTTCCCCCGGCCGAGGCGGCGACGGCCCGTGCCGCCTGTGCGTCCATCGACAATGTGTCTATCAGAAAAGAGGCGACAACCTCAGCCCGCAACGGTTGAAACCGTACCTGCTGACATCGCGATATGATCGTCTGGGGGAGCTTATGGATACGAGATGTTGTCAATATCAGGATATTGAAGGAACTCGGTTCCTCAAGGGTCTTCAGAAGGGCGTTGGCCGAGGCATCATTCATCCTGTCCGCATCCGCCAGTATGAAAACCTTCTTTCTCCCCTCAAGCGGCCTGAATTGTGTCTGATTCTGGAGGTCTCTGATCCTGTCGATCTTTATGAAGATCCCTTCGGGTTCTATCATAACGATATCGGGATGGCTGCGACGGTCTGCCTTGAGGCATGAAGGACACCTGCCGCAGAAATCGGCATTGTTCTCGCGGCAATTCAGGGCCTGTGCGAAGGCCTGTGCCGTGGTCTTCTTTCCGATACCCTGTATGCCATGGAAAAGGTACGCATGCGGGACACGTTCTCTTTTCATGGCGCTTTGGAGTACGTCTATCTGCCTGCCCTGACCATAAATATCGCAAAACGGCATAAGCCCTATCTTTCAATTAACCCCTTCAAATGGATACGCACATCACGGTGCACCACATCAATGTCTCTGGATGCGTCTATGACCCTGAATCGCTCCGGTTCCTCCCGGGCCAGGTCAAGGTACCCATCTCTTATTATTTCATGAAATTTCAGGCGTTCCCTCTCAAAACGGTCCTCACGGGGGGCATCCCCCGCCCTGTATGCACGATCTGTGATCCTGCCGAGTCCCGTATCGGCGGAAATATCGAAAAGGAAGGTCATATCGGGAACCAGTGATCGGGACGCGAAAGCGCATAGTGACCGTACGTACCCTTTGTCCTGCCCTCTTCCATACCCCTGATACGCGACAGTGGCGTCGGAAAAGCGGTCGCACAACACCACCTTTCCCTTTTTCATCGCGGGAGCTATGACCTCTTCGACATGCTGGGCCCGGTCCGCAGCGAAGAGCAACAGCTCCGTCCTGCCGGACAGCGCAAGCACCGTCTTATCCAGCAGGATTTTCCTCAGCTCGCTCCCGAGAGGGGTTCCCCCCGGCTCGCCCGTCATAACACATGGTATTCCCTTTTCCTCAAGGTAGTCCAAGGCCTTTCTGATCTGGGTTGTCTTCCCGGAGCCTTCGATTCCCTCAAATGTAACGAATAAACCCATGTCACCCGGCCTCACAAACAGGGAATAAAACCGTCCCCGGCACGTCGGGGCCGCTATTTGCCCTTTGTCTCGGGGGGCTCTATGGCCTCCACTGGACAAATATCGGCACAGGCACCGCAATCGGTGCACAGTTCAGGGTCGATAACATATCTGTCTTCCCCCTCACTTATCGCTGCCACAGGGCACTCGTCTTCACAGCTTCCACACGCGATACACTCATCAGTAATGACATATGCCATTGTATGCTATCCTCCGAAAAATTTATCCCGATTTATCGGGATTAAACCGCCACCACTTCAACAACCTCGGGAACCTTCTCCTTGAGATATTTTTCGATCCCCATCTTCAACGTCATCTGGGCCATGGGGCAACTCCCGCAAGCACCAGTCAATCTTACCTTCACGATGCCCCCATCGGCCACATCGACAAGCTCAACGTCTCCACCATCCGCCTGCAGGTTAGGTCAGACATCCTCCAGGGCCGCGCGTGCCTTTTCTTTCATGCCAGGCACCTGTCTTTCATAAGTGCGATAATGAAGTCGCTTTCTACGAGAAAGCAACTTCTAGCTTACTAACGGGACTAACGCGGCATGTGCGAAATCATCTCTTTTGCCACGCCCCGCGCAAAATTGGCCAGATTAGGCTTGATCCACTTGTAGTCTTCCGTATCACAGTGGTTCGCCTGCCACATAATCTCGCCCGTTGGCGCTGCCACCAGATCCATAGTAAAGCCCGCCTTGGCAAGCTTATCATCCCCCTGGTTTGTATAGTTCCAAAATTCAACACCAACAACAAGAAGGGCATCAACGTTTAATGCCGTACCGATATACCTGCTCATATCAGGGTCGGAGTAATGTACCGTCTTCAACTTCGCGAGATACTGGGTAACGGCATCCCTCAGCCTGCTGTCGTTTTCCGCCAGTTTAGCCGCTTCTTCCGGAGAAACAACGTTGGAAAACCAACCCGTTCTCTTGACAATATCCACGATAAGGTCGTCGGCTATTCTCCCCGCCTTTTCTTTATAGACGCCCGTATTAACCGGAAGCACGTATATCTTTTCAGGATGAAACTTAGCGATGCCCGGCGCGACCCGCGAAAAGCGCAATTCTCCGCAGGCTGAAAGCATTACGCAGAGCAATCCCACAACGATCACGTTCCACACTCTTATATGCATCGACGATCCCCCCTTGGACCACGGATTCCTACAGTTTTGTCACAATAAACCAGAGGCCGGCGATCAAACCGGCGATCACATAGCTTGCACCCAGTAACCCCTCCAGCGCCATCCTGGAAAACCGGATTTTTTTATCACAAAGTCCTAGACAAATCCATATATAAAACACCGGCGCCAGCAGTGCCAGACTCAACGAAGGGGTGCAACCGGCGGGCAGTGCGGCGATCAGCACTATGCCGGTCAGAACCGCTATACCCTTCAACAGGATCCTGGCAGGACCCTCTCCCATCACAATGGGGATCGTTTCCCGGCCGATCAGGCGATCGCTCTGAATATCGAGGGTATCCGAAAGAACTGATTTTGAGAAGACAAGGGCAAACACAAAGACAAAAGCCACCACCATACTACAGGACACTTCCAGGTTGACGCTTATACTCGGGACCACGGCAGTCACGGCAGCCCAGGCCATAGCGGTAAAAAAGTTCTTGGAACCGGGGAGATCCTCCAGTCTTTTCCCCCACACGTTGACCGTATAGAGCACGCCAAAGAGTGCAATCGACCCGACCAGGATAAAGGGTGCCGGCCCTGCCATGAAGGACAAAACCAGTGCGAGGGCAAGAGAGGCTATGGCGACCGCCATGTAGATTCCCTTGTATTGTATGTAGGATTTTTCCCTGAAGCTCCCCTTGATCCGTCCGAAGCTTCTACCCTGCAGTCTGTTTATGGTATGTATGGCATATACGCACAGCGAGGCGATGAGCATGTGTGTCACCTGTACGTCAAGGCCCTGGAGCAGCATGCTGACGAGTGAGAGGAAGGCGGCGCCAATGGCCGAGGAAAGGTCTGTCCTGACAAGAAATATCCAGAGATTGTAGAGGGCCCTCAATGCCCCCGGCATCTCCCCCCTCCTGCTGTGGGTGAGAGAGTCTATCACCCCCTCGGTGATCCAGTTCGGCGTGGATGCCCCCGCAGAGACACCAATGTCCCTGAATCCATTTAAATCAGTATCGTCAAGCTCTTCGGCGGTCTCGACATGCAGCGTTCGGGTCCCGCAGTCACGGGATATCTCGGCAAGCCTCCGGGTATTCGCGCTGTCCTTCCCGCCCACAATGATGATGCCGTCCATCTCGGAGGCCATCTTTTTGATCTCGGCCTGTCTCTGCTCGGTTGAATCGCATATGGTATCAAAAATCATGGCCCCCGGAAATCTGCAAGTGATCTCACCCGCTATCTCCTTATATCTCGCCGAATTCTGCGTTGTCTGGGCAACAACGCACACCTTATCGCAGGGGGGAAGATTGCCAACATCGTTTGTTTCGTTAATAACAATCCCCCTGTCTGAGGCATACCCCAAGAGGCTGGCGACCTCCGGATGCTCCCTGTCCCCGACTATGATAATCGCATAACCACGTGCAGCATGCTTCTTGATGATCGCCTGGACGCTTGCAACGCGCGGGCAGGTGGCGTCTACGATCTCTATCCCTCTTTCCCTGATCCGTTCCTTTTCCTGGGGGGATATCCCATGGGCCCGTATCACCATGATCCCCTCCTGAACCGAATCAACACTGTCCACCGGGATAATGCCCCGTTCCCTGAGAAGTTCGACGGTCTGGGGATTGTGTATCAGGGGGCCATAGGTATACACCGCCACACCACTCCTGTGACGGGTCAGCGCGAGGACCATGTCCACCGCCCTCTTCACCCCCATACAAAAACCCGCTGTCTCGGCAAGCCTGATTCCCACTATTCGTCCCCATGCAAGATGTTATCACCTGCGGGCATACATAAAAAATTCCCTGTTTCCGGCCGGACCGGTAATGGGAGATTCACAGGTCCCCACTACCTCAAGACCCAGGCCAGCAGAAAATGTCACAATCTCCTCAATGACCTTTTGGTGGATGCGTGGGTCCCGAATGACACCCTTGCCTACCTCACCCCTCCCCGCCTCAAACTGAGGTTTGATCAGGGCAAGGATGGCGGCATCCCCGCCGATGAGTTTGACCGCAACGGGCAGGACCAGTTTCAGTGAAATAAAGGAGACATCGATAACCGCCAGGTCTACCTCGTCATCGATCTCCTCACCGGTGAAGTACCTGACATTGGTCTTCTCAAAGAGGACCACCCGTTTGTCAGTCCGGAGTTTCCAGTCGATCTGGCCATATCCCACGTCTACCGCATATACCTTTTGTGCTCCTCCCTGAAGGAGACAATCGGTAAACCCACCCGTAGAGACGCCGATATCCAGGGCCACGACACCCTTCACATCGATACCGAATGACTGCAGGGCGCCCTCAAGCTTCAAGCCCCCTCTGCTGACATAGGGATTTGTGCCCCCCTTGAGCCGTATCCCGGCATCGTAGCGAATGAGGGTCCCTGCCTTGTCGATTCGCTCCTCTTCGACCACCACCAGGCCTGACATGATGAGCGCTTTTGCCTTCTCACGGGTCGCCGCGATGCCCCTGTCAACCAGGAGCCGGTCCAATCTGACTTTGGGATGGTTCGTTTTCATCTGATTCGGGTCCTTAGGGGACCATCATGTTTCGAACGGCCTGCGCTATGCCCTGTGCATCAATACCCTGTTGTTTCTTGAGCTGGGTCTGTGTCCCCTGTTCCACGAAAGCGTCTCCGATACCGAGCCTCTTCACCGTGGCCCCCAAGATCCCCGTCTCCTCAAAAAGTTCAAGGACCGCGCTGCCGAAACCACCCATCAGGACATTTTCTTCGACCGTGACAATCTTTTTGAACGAGGATGCTATCTCGGACAGCAGGGCCTTGTCGAGAGGCTTGACAAAACGGCTGTTGACAACGGTTACCTCGATATTCTCATCGGCAAGCAGCTCGGCGGCATCAAGGGAGGGATATACCGTGGAGCCGATCGCTATGATCGCCAGATCTCCCCCCTCACGAACAATCTGCGCCTTCCCTATCTCGATGGTCTCCGTCACCTCATCAAGGGGAACGCCCACACCGCTGCCACGGGGGTAGCGTATTGAGGCAGGGCCTCCACACTCCACGGCCGTCTTGAGCATGTGCTGGAGCTCGTTTTCATCCTTCGGGGCCATAATAACAATATTCGGTATGGATCGAAGGTAGGAGAAATCAAAAAGCCCGTGGTGCGTGGGCCCATCGTCTCCAACGATCCCCCCCCGGTCGAGGGCGAACACGACGGGCAGATTCTGCAGGCACACGTCATGGAGCACCTGGTCATAGGCCCTCTGGAGGAAAGTGGAATATATCGCAACAACGGGCACAAATCCCTCGGTGGCCAGGCCTGCGGCAAAGGTAACACCGTGCTGTTCGGCAATGCCGACATCATAGAACCGTTCGGGAAACTCGCTGGCAAACCGGTCAAGACCGGTTCCCCCCGTCATGGCTGCCGTGATCGCAACGATGCGGGTATCTTCGCGCGCCAGTTGTACCATCGTACGGCCGAACACCTGGGTGTAGGAGGGGCTGGCGTTATCAGACACAATGGATTTCCCCGTAGCAATATCGAACGGGCCGATCCCGTGAAACCTTGACGGCTCCTCCTCGGCAAATCGATACCCCTTCCCCTTTTTGGTAATGACATGGACCAGGACGGGCCGATCCATGGCCCGCACGTTCTGGAGATGTTTTATCAGGTGATCCAGACGGTGTCCTTCAATCGGCCCGATATACTTGAATCCCAGTTCTTCAAACAACATACCCGGGACGACAAAACCCTTTAACGATTCCTCGGCCTTCCGGGCAAACTTGATGATTTGTTCCCCCACACCGGGAACGGTCTTCAGGAAATCATGGATCTTTGTCCTCAGCTTTGTAATCTGCTGCCCTGCCATGACACGGTTCAGATAGGACGACATAGCGCCCACGTTCGGAGAGATAGACATCTCATTATCGTTCAGTATAATGATCAGGTCCTTCTCTCGCTCCCCGGACCAGTTGAGCGCCTCAAATGCCATCCCGGCCGTCATGGAGCCGTCTCCGATGACAGCGATTACCTTGAAATGATCCTCCTTGAGACAACGGGCATCGGCAATTCCTGACGCTGCGGAGATAGAGGTGCTGCTGTGTCCCGCGCCGAAGACATCATACACGCTCTCTCCCCTTTTGGGGAATCCGCTGATACCCCCCATCTTTCTGAGTGAGTCAAAGGCCTCCCGCCTCCCCGTGATGATCTTGTGCGCGTACGCCTGGTGCCCTACATCCCAGATGACCTTGTCCCGGGGCGTATCGAAGACATAATGGATGGCAAGCGTAAGCTCCACGGCCCCCAGAGAGGGTGCAAGGTGACCGCCGTTTCTGGAAACGACCTCCAGCATCTCCTGCCTGATCTCCCCGGCAAGGGTGTTCAGGTCTTCAATCTCGAGGCATCGGATATCTTCAGGGCTGTTGATCCCCTCCAGTATCCCCTTTTTTTCATCCATAAATAATCTTCTCCAGATCCTTGAAAAAACTAGACAGGATTAACAGGGCTTTCAGGGTGAAAAAGGGGACAGGCTACTTTTCCATGGCACCTTCGTCACACGTCGACCTGACATTCGGTATATAAAAAGTAGCCTGTCCCCTTTTTATACTTTTTACATTTTTGTATATCCGGTTATCCTGTCAAAGTCTTTTTTTAAAAGCTATGACTTCCGTTCGACGATAAACCGCGCGATCTCCCTCAAGGGATCGGCCTCTTCACCAAACCGGTCTATCTCGGACAGCGCGCCTTCCACCAGCCTTCGCATCTCTTCCCTGGACGCCTCAAGGCCGATCAGGGCGGGGTAGGTCGCCTTGCCGCGCCCCTCGTCACTCCCGGTATCCTTCCCCAGGACCTCCCTGCAGCTTTCGATATCCAGTATATCGTCCGCTATCTGAAAGGCAAGCCCCATCTTTTGTCCATATTCCGAAAGGGCATTTAGATCATCTTCACCGGCATCGGCTATCAGTGCGCCAGCGCGGATGGAGACGGTTATCAGCGCCTGTGTCTTATGGGTGTGTATGTAATGCACCTGCTCCATATCGACCACCTCGCCCTCTGCCTTGAGGTCCGCCACCTGGCCGCCGACCATACCCTGAAATCCGGCTGCTGTGGCGATTTCGTGAATAATCGACAGACCTGTCTTTGGGGAGATCCCCGGATTGTTTTCAGACAGCAGGCAGAAGGCCTCCGTGAGAAGGGCGTCCCCCGCCAGAACGGCTATACCCTCCCCGAACACCTTATGATTCGAGGGCTTCCCCCTCCGGTAGTCATCATTATCCATCGCCGGCAGGTCATCATGTATCAGGGAATAGGTATGGACCATCTCAATGGCGCAGGCAACGGGCAGGACCAGTTCCGCGTTTCCGCCGACCGCTTCCGCCGAGGCCATGCACAGCACCGGCCGGAGCCGCTTTCCACCGGCAAAGAGGGTATAGCGCATGGCCTCACGGATCTCAGAGGAAGGTCCGCCTCCTGCCGGAAGGTATGTGTCAAGGGCCTTGTCGGCTATTTCTTTTTTTGTCTCAAGATACTCTTTAAGCGATATCTTCCGGTTCTTTGTCATCTCCATCCCTTTCCCCAAACGGCCTGACCTGGAGCGTATCATTCTCCCTGAGAAGGATACTGACCTTCCTCTCCGCCTCATCCAGCCTGTCGGCACAGAGGTGGGAGAGTTTGACCCCCTCTTCAAAGGCCTTGAGCGACTCTTCGAGGGACAGATCCCCATTTTCCATCTTTTTCACAATCTCTTCCAGCTTTTCCAGGGCTTTCTCAAACTTTTTTTCCGCCATTGTTTTGCTCCTGTAAGATAGTGGTTACCCGTGCCGTAAAGCTCCCCGATGAAACCTTCACATCGACGCTGTCATTCACCGCGAGCAGGCCCACATCCCTGACAACGGTTCCATCAGACAACCGTACGATACCAAACCCCCTCTGTAAGACGGACAGGGGGCTGAGCGTGTCGAGGAGAGACACATCTCGCTGAAGGATGCCGCGAAGGGTATCGATACGGGACCGGATCCGTGTCTCCAGCCTGGTATACCGATCATCCAGTGCCATCCTCAGATCCGCAATCCTCCCCTTCGGATCACGCAGGCGCTCTGCGAAAAATGCCGCGCTGGTTCTCCATCCGCGCAGTGATACCTGGCAGGCATGTATCAGCCTCTCTCGCAGTCTCTGTGTTCGTTCCAACAAGTCCCTCCTGTCGGGAACCACCAGTTCCGCGGCGGCTGAAGGGGTCGGGGCCCTGAGATCGGCCACAAAATCGGCAATGGTAAAGTCAATCTCATGGCCAACGGCTGATATGACGGGAATCCCCGAGGCCCGGATCGCCCGCGCGACACGTTCATCGTTAAAGCAGAACAGGTCCTCAAGTGAGCCCCCTCCCCGGGCAACGATAATGACATCGACACCGACTGCATTCAGGTCCGCTATGGCACGGCATATCTCGCGGGGCGCCTCTGCCCCTTGGACGGCCGCGGGGGCAATCATCAGATCGACGGACGGGAGTCTCCTGGCGGTGATGTTCAGTATATCTCTGATGGCCGCTCCTGAAGGAGAGGTGACGATCCCGATCGTTTGGGGAAGGAAGGGAATCTGTCTCTTGTGGGAAGGGTCGAACAGGCCCTCTTTCTCCAGACGCCCCTTGAGCTGTTCAAAGGCCATCTGAAGAGCCCCAAGACCTTTCGGCTCCGCGGCATCAATGATGAGCTGATACTCACCGCGTGCTGGGTAGACATTCAGTCTCCCCCTGCAGACAATCTTCATCCCGTCTTCAAGATCAAAACCAATCTTTTTCGCCGCGCCCTTAAAGACAACTGCGCGTATCTGGCTGGCCTCGTCCTTCAGAGTGCAATATACGTGGCCCGAGGCTGGGCGCCGCAGATTGGATATTTCTCCGGTCACCCATATGGGCTCGAAGCCCCCCTCCAGGGTCTGTTTTATGACCTCGGTCAGTTGTGTGACTGTCAGTATTGTTTCCATGATAATTTCCGGCACGGTATTCATTATATATCCAAACCGTGTAACAAACGATCCCACCTGTTGCAACTATTTGATTGACATCTCTCCGCTCTTGCTGTCAATTGAAACGGAAAAAGGGGGTACAAAAACCATGGACAGACAGATCATTCATACCGAAGGAGCACCCAAACCGGTAGGTCCCTATTCTCAGGCAGTCAAGGCCGACGGATGGCTGTACATCTCCGGGCAGATACCCATCGATCCGGGAACCGGAGAGGTCGTAACAGGCCCCTTTGAGCTCCAGGCACGCACAGTCCTTGATAATCTTACACATATACTGGAGGAAGGGGGATCGAGTCTCGACCGCGTGATAAAGGTTGCGATCTTCCTGACAGACATGAACTGTTTTACGCAGTTCAACACCATATACACGGAGTACTTTGGAGAATCGCGCCCAGCCAGAAGCTGTGTCGCGGTAGGCCGTCTACCCAAAGACGCCCCCCTGGAGATTGAGGCCGTGGCTACCTGTGATTGATCCCCATCCCACATAAAGGGGTGGATGGCACGTGCCACATTCCATCTTGCAGGATGGGCCTCTACTTGATTCCCCCCTTTATTTCTCTCCTTCTCGAGGCCCCTCTCATCTTCTTTAACACGTTGTCTTCAATCTGCATGGCCCGTTCCACGTCATCATCCGAATGTACCGTCTTCCCCTCCTGATTCATCCCCACATCGGCCTTCTCGCTGATTCCGAAACGCATTCTTAAGACCTTCTCCTCCCGCGGTGTCAGAGTAGACAGTATTTTTCTGGTCTGCTGGGCAAGATCCATGCTCATGGTGGCATCGGAGGGGGACAGGACCTTCTTGTCCTCTATAAAATCCCCGAGAGAGCTGTCCTCTTCCTCACCGATGGGGGTCTCCAGAGATATCGGTTCTTTGGCAATCTTTAATACCTTTCGGACCTTATCCAGGGGGAATTCCATCTTCTCTGAGATTTCTGCAGGGGTCGGTTCTCTCCCCAGTTCCTGAACCAGGTACCGCGAAGTCCTGATAAGCTTGTTTATGGTCTCAATCATATGGACCGGTATCCGTATTGTTCGTGCCTGGTCCGCTATAGCCCGTGTGATGGCCTGCCGTATCCACCACGTCGCATACGTGGAGAATTTATACCCCCTCTGATATTCAAACTTTTCAACGGCCTTCATCAGTCCCACGTTTCCCTCCTGGATGAGGTCCAGGAATTGCAGGCCCCGGTTCGTATATTTCTTGGCAATGCTGACGACCAATCTGAGGTTTGCCTTTATCAGTTTTCTCTTCGCGCGGTTTGCCTCAGACTCACCCCCCTTTATGGAGGTGACGATCATCTTCAATTCTTCCTTGGGAACACCAATCTGCGTGGCGATCCTCTTTCTGCTATTACGCGCCTCCCGGATTATCTTCTCGTACTCCTGCAATGTTCGAACAGGGATGCCGGTCTCTTTGGAAACCTCTTCCTCTTCCCCCTCTCTCATCCGGGAGAACAGCCTGTCCAGGGCGTTGAGTGACATGCCCGTCTTTCCCACACACTTTTGTATCGCCTGCTCGCCCCTGTTGAGGTCGGTAACGGTGTCGTTGAGTTTGATGACCATCGTATTGATGCGTCTCTTATTGAAATTAATATCTTTGCAGAAGCGTACAATCCCTTTGGTGTTTTTTTCCAGTTCCCTCCTGAGATCTTCCTCCTTCGCGGCGCTGAGCTTTTTCCCCTTCAGTTCCGTCTTCAGAACGGTATTGCGTGCATCCAACATGGCCACCTTGGTGGCAAACTTCTGTACCCGATCGCGATATACATCCTCCTCGGTAAAACCGCTTTCGTCTTCAAGATTATCAACGACCGTTTTTATTCGTATCTCGCCGTTTGTGAGTTTCTCGCCTATGTCCACGACCTCTTTTATAAAGACCGGCAGACTGAAAAGGGCCTCCATGATCCTCTTTTCCCCCTTCTCAATCTTCTTTGCGATCCTCACCTCCTCCTCGCGGCTGAGCAGGGATACAAGCCCCATCTCCCTCAGGTACATCTTGACGGGATCCCCTGTCTTCCCGAGGGCGGATATCGGTAGAGGGGGAATCTCATTTTTTATCTTTTTCTCCCCCTCGTCGGTCTTGTCCTCCTGTTTATCGGCATCCCTCTCGTCCCGATCGGTATCGACAACTTCAATGTTTTTCTCGTGGAAAACGGTC
>Ga0208905_1000158_pt1 | contig 33261 bp, 33 predicted proteins | sample AntAceMetag02UKS_FD_184776 | JGI IMG/M metagenome (GOLD analysis project Ga0208905, IMG submission 184776) | Saline lake microbial communities from Ace Lake, Antarctica - Antarctic Ace Lake Metagenome 02UKS (SPAdes) (version 2) | ecosystem: Environmental > Aquatic > Non-marine Saline and... | reverse complement strand
AGACGGTGACATCACCTTAACTTTAGGTGAATATAAAATATCATTAAATACGGTAAAAAGCGATCTAGAAGTGGTTCTAAACATGCAAAAAAATAAAACGCCTGATGACACAGAAACAGAACGCTACGACGAGCTTCGCTTAAAATATAGACTTGGAGAAGCTAGCGACATAAGTGAAACATATTTTGATCAGATTTATGAACTAAAAGCTGTTATTTCTGGACTTCTCGAACTCGTACCTCAACACAAAAGTCTAACAACACCAAAAGTCTAATAAAATAAGCCCTCTTTAATGCGTGTTTCTATTTCTTTTTTGAGAATTTCGACATGGCGTTTTTCGTCATCTAAAACTTGTTTCAATGTTATAAGACTTGCACCGCCTGCATCTTCAGCATCCTTGCAATAGAAATTTTCTAGACGCCAACAATTATCCAACTTACTTTGCAACAGCTTAACAAGATCATAATTGATATTCTTCACAGAAATCCCCTACAAAATTCCTATTCATGTGATATGCTACCAAAAAGTGAGGAGAAAACGTAAGTGAAAACTGAGATTGAAATCCCTGTTAACGACATTACACTCTATGGCAATTTAACCGTCCCGAAAAATGCTCTTGGCATCGTAGCCTTCGTACACGGCAGTGGCAGTAGTCGTTTTAGTCCACGAAATAACTTTGTTGCACAAGAACTCAACAAAGCTGGCCTTGCAACACTGCTTTTCGATTTGTTAACACAGGAAGAAGAAGTCGTCGATCAACAAACACAACATTTACGTTTTGACATTCCGTTATTAACACAACGACTTATAACAATTACACATTGGATAAAGAAACAACCAAAAATGGGTGAACTAAAAATTGGCTACTTCGGTTCAAGTACTGGAGCCGCAGCTGCCTTAATCGGCGCTGCAGAGCTTCAGAACCTTATTCATGCTGTTGTTTCTCGTGGCGGGCGCACAGACCTTGCGGATGATTATGCAGAAAAAATAAAAACACCAGTTTTATGCATCGCCGGCGAACTTGATACAGAAATTATCCAAATGAATGAAAAAACACTGGAAAAAATTAATACTGAAAAAAAATTAATTATTATCCCCAATGCAACACATTTGTTCAGAGAATCTGGAGCGCTGGAACAGGTTACTGAAGCTGCTAAAAAATGGCTCAAACATTACCTTGGTTAAAAGAAAATAGTTTACTTGCTTTCATGATATTCCTTTTCGGCATTAACATGCCAAATTGGCGCTTTTACATCTGATTCTTCTGCAATTAAATCCACAGCTTTCATTGCAGCGAGCATTGAGTGATCTTGGTTGTTGTATCTATGCATACCGTTGCGTCCGATTAAAAATAAATTTTTAAACTGATCTATATATTCCCGAATTTCATCAAAATGCTCATACGATCCCCAGTAACCTGGATACGTTTTTTCCATTTTAATGACAACACCATCAATAACATCCTCTTTTTTTATAAAATTAATTTTTTCTAGTTCATCAATGGCAAATGCCCGCATCTCATCATCAGACTTTGACCACAGTTCATCACCCTCATTACAAAAATATTCAAGCCCAATCCAAGTTAAATCTGGATCACTGACCATGTTCGGGCTCCAGTTATTAAATATTTGTATGCGGCCCATCTTTACATCCGGCTCCTGGATATAAATCCAGTTATCTTTCAAATCAATCTTTTTGTTTATCAACAAGCCAACTGTTAAAAAATCTCTGTACGGTAACGTTGACGCTAACTCTTTGACTCTCGTTGGCACTTCCACTTGCAATCCATGTACTAAATCTTTAATCGGCATCGTTGAAATAACATAATCGGCTTCAACCGTTTCTGTTTTACCTGATAATGTTTTTACCTGAACGGTTGTTATATTTTTATTTTCAGTGGCAAGCGCAACAACTTCTCGACTTGTATAAATCTCTCCACCAAGTTCTTGAACTTTTTGTGCAACCGTTTCCCACATCTGCCCAGGACCAAACTTAGGATATAAAAAAGAAGTAATCAGCGACGTTTCAACATTTTTTTGATCTATTGTTTTTTTTCTAAAAACACGTGTTAATGAATCTAGCACTGTCTTTAATACTGATACACCTTTCACCCGTTGCGCACCCCAATCTGCACTGAGCTCCTTACACTCAACGCCCCATACTTTTTTTGTATAACCTTTAAAAAATGTTTTATACAGTTCATCACCAAAATGGTTGATATAAAACTGCTCTAAATTTTCTACTGTTTTAAATGGAAAAAGCAAACGCCAAAAATAGGTAACCCCAATTTTAAAGGACCGAACCAATCCTAAACGCTGCAGTAACTTTACACTTAAGGTAATTGGATAATCAAAAAATGTGCGCATAAACAAAATACGCGAAACACGATTGCGGACAAGCATGATGGTATCACTACCCTTCGACTCCCGCTCAGGGTGAACGGAAAAAATAAAAGCCCCGCTCGTCCTGAGTGATCTACCGAGACCTTGGCGAAGGTAGATTGTATCGAAGGATCGTGGTGAGCATGTCGAATCCATACGGGCGAGATCAACTTCATTTTCAGTCGGCATAATATCTTGCCACCATTTCATAACACGATCGGACTTAGAAAAAAAACGATGTCCACCAATATCAATACGGTTTCCTTTGTAATTTACCGTACGAGAAATACCGCCCATGTAAGTGCTTTTTTCCAATATTATCGGTTTAATATTTGTTCGGGTCAATAGTTCATAGGCTGCTGTCAAACCTGCCGGCCCTGCCCCAATGATAACTGCTGTCTTTTGTTTCATCCAAAAACCTTCTTCTTATTTTTACTAAAAATAAACGCTAGCCCGAGAGCCGCTATAATCAACAACCATGGCTCAAACATCATGCGAAAACGACCACTTCCATCTGGACCAGTAATAAACGCAAAATAAAAAATAAACGAAAAAGCAAAAAACGAAAGCCATGCATATCGCTTTAACACAAAATAGGCCAATCCAACAAAAGCTGCTATGTATTCAATTATTAAATATATGACTTCAAGCCAACCAAAGATATGCAGCCATTTCAAATTTGTACCGGTAATAATATAACCATGCATTTTTTCTAAAAATGAACCTGGAAATGTGAAAAAAGATGTCGCCTGGTCACCTAATTCAAAATACAACTTCCATTGCGTAAGATAAAGCCCAATAAATGATTTGATCATATTAATAATCCAAATCTTTATTGTAATAAATGGATAAGAAAACATAAGTTTCAATAAATTCAATTGCGTCTTAAATGTAATCGATTCAGAAGTAATATCCTGCTTAATTGAAGCCATTAATGAATTCGATACAATACCCATCTGACCAAATGCTAGCTCAATCTTTGGATAATAAATCAAAAACAGATTAACATTCATCACAGGACACACAACAAACCTGCCAAAGATAATAAAATTAAAAAACATGTAGAAAATAATAGGACAATAAAAAGCAACGATAAACAAAATAAATGAACCAATTCGCCTTGAAAATGATTGATCTTTTATAAATAAAAGAAACACAGCAAAAAATAGTGCGTAAAATAAGGCTGCAGGTCTAAACAAAATAGAAATACCCAGTACAAATGCTGCTTGAACTAAAAAGATCATTCGTCTCTCAAAATAATAAGTAACAACTCGCTCGATAAAGAGCAATAACCAAAAAGCAAGAAATATCTCGAGCAATAACAACTGTGTATATATCAAAAAGCCACTATTAAGCGCCCACAATATTGTTATCCAATTACGCGCAGCATTACCACCCAAACGAAAGCTAATACGTCGAAATAAAAACAAGCATATGATACTAAGTAAAAACTGTAGAAAAACAATGATACCAATTGAATTATTGAAGAGTTTATAAAAAACCCCCAGAAAAAATGGATATCCCAAAACCTCTAGTGGCATTTCAGGCAAAAAAGTTATATTACGCGCTATCATATCATAGCGGACCGAATCACCTTCAAAATGTGCTGTCACATCTGGTGCATAAAAATAAACTAATGCTGAAACAACAGAAAAAAAACAAAGCGAAGCAATAAGTATTACACGATCTTTATTCATTACACCTTTCCATACAGACGAGTCTTTAACATTGTGTTCGTATGGTACGAGGCTCGCATAGCTCGCACCTCACCACGAACGGTTTTTTGATTTTCGCCACCCACCGTTCGCCCTGCTGTGCCCGCCATAGCCTACGTCTTCGCTAAAGCTACGCCGCACAGGTTGGCGACGGCTGGAGGAGCTCATGCAAATGAGCGTCTCGTGGGGTGCGGACGGAAATATGATGCATACAAATGATATAAAAAAAAGGTATAGCATTTTTAAATGATTCGCAAACGCATTTCAATCCAAAAAATGCATACGCAAGCCAAACCATGTACGCGTAAAGTAAAGTACAACAAAAACAAGAGCCATAAGAGGAGCTGTCCAAACCCAAAAACCGGCGCCTTTCAACAAAAAATTAGAACAACATGTAAACGAACTAATGTACCAGTAAAATAATTTATGAATTCCATAGACTACAGGAACCACACACAGAAGCTGCATAATATAGCGCCACGCAAACTGAACAAAATAATCAAAATGCAGATTAAAGTTATATTTTTTTTGCAAATAATAAAGCAAAAGAATGGTTTGTAAAATACCGGCAAATGTCGTAGCTAAAGCAATACCAACCGACCTAAAATACTGCATCAACAACAAATTAGCACCAAAATTAAAAACAGCAGAAACAATTGAGGTCACCGTTGGTATGCGCGTGTCATGAAACGAATAATACACATTAAGCAAAATCTTATTAATCGAAAAGAAAAAGAGCCCAAATAAAAATGCAACTAAAATATTGGCAGCCTCAGGAACATACGAAGCTGAAAACTTACTATTACCAGAAACAAGCAACGTCAAATAAATTTCACGCGCAAACATGCTCATCAAAATCGCAGACGGTACAGTAACCCAAAACACCAATTTTGCTGCCTCTAATAAATAAAAACTCAGCCTCTTGGGCGCATACATGGCAACACGGCTAAAATGAGGTAATAAGGTAGAAGAAAAAGCTACCGAAAACACTCCCAGAGGAATTCCCATAAAACGCGAGCCAAGATACAAAAGCACATATCCTGCACCAAAAAATGATGCTAATGTCGAGTCAAGAAAAAGATTAATCTCTACAACGCTCATACCAAGCATTGAAGGAATAAATTTATAGATTAATTTTTTAAAATTCTGGCACGATTTTCGATTAATTGTACCAAACGAAAAATGGTATCGAAAATACATAAAAAGATGCATTAGGAAAACAACAAAACTTCCTAAAACAACAGAATAACATAGGTAATTTAATGAAACACCGTACCACTTACAAATATATAACCCTGCCAAATAAAAGAGGTTTAAAACCACCGGAAAAAATGCAGGCACAAGAAAATGGTACACAGACTGAAGCGCACCACCAAGTAATGCTGAACTTGAAATAAATAAAATAAACGAGATTAAGATACGTAAATATGGAACAGCAAAAGCAACTTGCTCTACTGAAAAACCCCATGCTATACATTTAATAACGGTAGCAGGGTATGAAAAAATTCCTAAGCAAATAAAGAATAATACTCCTTCAAATACAATGAATGAAATCGTCATGAGATCATTCACGCTCTTTTTTCCATCAGTTTTTAAAATACTCACAATTGTTGGAACCAACGCACCAGCCAACGCACCCTCAGCAAAAATCTTGCGTAACGAACTAGGGATCTTAAACGCAACAATAAACGCTTGTGCTTCAAAACCAACACCAAGCAATCGACCTTGAACAATCTCTCGCAACATTCCAAGCATTCTACTTAACAATGTTGGAATACCAAATTCTAACGTTTTCTTGATAATAGAACGTTTTACTGATGCCATAATTAGCTTTCGTTATGATAATTCAACTAATGTACCGTGCTTCAATACTAATTGCGTCTCCGCTGCTTCTGCTACATATGGATCATGTGAACAAATAATCAACCCCGTTCCATTTTTTTTTGCTTCAACTAATAAATCGATTATTAATTTTGCACTTTCTGCATCAAGACTACCTGTTGGCTCATCTGCCAACAAAAATACCGGTTTATTAAACAATGCCCGCAAAACTGCAACACGCTGTTGCTGCCCGCCTGATAATGACAACGGATGATCATTCGCCTTCCTATCCAAACCAATCATGTTAAGCAAAGATAATGCTTCTTTTTTTGCCTCATCATACGATTGACCAACAACTAACCCCTTTAGCATAACATTTTCAACAACTGACAGCTCTTTTATAAGATGCGGATCCTGAAAAACAAGACCAACAGCTTTATTCAAAAAAGCATTATGTTCTTTGGCAAACATGGTATTAAGATTTATGTCATCATAAAAAACAAGTCCCGAGGTCGGTTTATCAATACTCGCCAAAATATGTATAAGAGTTGATTTACCCGTTCCGGAAACACCTGTAATGGCATATGAACTGTCTGATAAGAAAGTATACGAAATATCCTTCAAAACTTCATTTGTTACTGATTCTTGCGCATAAACTTTCGTAGCGCGCTCAGCTCGCAGGGTATGCATTCTTTATAAGCCTCCTTCTAAGCAATAAGACTGAGTATAAAGAAAAAATACGTTAAATAAAGAATTTATTCAAAATTATACGCAGCGTCAGAATAAAAAATTTTATTTTTCCTTACCTCCTTCAAGACCATACTTTGCTCGACAAAAATGTTTATACTTTCCCACAACATTTACTATATGTCCCGCTACAACTGAAGCTAATAAGGTATAGACATCACAGTTTAAAAATTCCGTGAAGAATATTCAAATCCGCTCGCACCCAGAGTTTATCCTGAGTATTTTCGAAGGGAGACGCCGATTACATCGGCTCCTCCATCCGTCGCCAACCTGTGCGGCGTAGCTTTAGCGAAGACGTAGGCTATGGCGGGCACAGCAGGGCGAACGGACAAAATCAAAAATCCCGTTCGTGGTGAGGAGCGAAGCGTCTCGTACCATACGAACCTCTTTAGGGAAGGCACCATTTAATATGGAATATAAGTTTTTAAATTGTCATGCTTCAAGGCATAGTCAAAATGTTTTACCTATAGATCTATTCGCTCTTAGTCTATCTAATTCTTTAACCCACTTTGCTGTCAAATCAAACGTTGTATCCTCATCTAAGGTCTGTTCACACTGCTTGTTTTTATCACTTTTAGCCTATTCCATAGACTTCACGACCATGTACAAACCACAAAAAAATATAAAAACCACAACCTTTTTCATACCTCCACCTTTCATTTTTCTTTCCTCTTAAAAAACGGTAAAATATCAAGAAGGCAATAATCAATAAAACAGGATTATCCTAAAGCAGAATTATCCTGAAACAGAACTCTCCTGAAAAGGGCAATATGAAAAAATTTCGCATCGGTGTCTTTATGGGCGGTCGCTCACTTGAAAAAGAAGTATCCTTCAATTCCGGCCGTACAGTTTGCGATCACTTAGATACAACACAGTACGACATTGCTCCAATTTTTCAAAAAGACTCCGGCGAATTATATCTTTTGCCTTGGCGTTTTTTACATCGCGGCAAAATTAGCGACTTTGAACTTCGCCTTGATACCGAAGCAAAAAAAATTAGCTGGGATGACCTTCCAAGCCTTGTTGATTTTATTTATTTAACCGTATACGGCAGAAACTGCGAAGATGGCACACTGCAAGGCATCTTTGAACTGTTGAAAATCCCATATTTAGGCTCTGGAGTATTTGCATGCGCTCTTGGCATGAATAAAGCAATGCAAAAAGATTTGCTCGCTGCGCACGGCATTATAGTTCCACAGGGCATTGTTGTCGACAAGCATAAAGCTATTAACGCAAAAAAGTTTGAAAAAGAAATTATCGAACAACTTAAACAAAAAAATCTTTCATTTCCACTTATTATAAAACCAGAAGCAGAAGGCTCCAGCATCGGTGTTTCTATTGTAAAAAAAGAAGATGAACTCTCTAAAAAAATACACGAAACCGCAACAATTAATCCAAAACACACACAACGTGTAATAATCGAAGAAAAAATTGAAGGAATGGAAACGACATGCATTGTTATCACTGACAATCACACTGGCAAGTACATTCCTGCACCACCAACAGAAATCATTCCAGAACGTGGTACAGAAATTTTTGATTATGAACAAAAATATATGCCAGGACGAGCAGAACGGTTCACTCCAGCACGATGTTCGGACGAGGATATTAAACACATACAGGATATTTCGATAAAAACCATGAACGTTCTCGGAATAACAAACATTGGCCGCATTGATGTTTTCTTAAAAAAAAATGGCGAAATTGTTGTCTTCGATCCTAACTCACTTTCAGGAATGGGACCATCGTTCTTTTTATTCAAACAAGCAGCAGAAATTGGCTTAAGCCACACACAATTGATCAATCATTTAATTGAAACAGAACTTATCGCTTATGGAATGAAAAAACGTATATCAAATAAAGAAGAAGCGAAAATGAATCAAGAAAAAATTCGAGTCGCCGTTATTATGGGCGGAAACAATAATGAACGAGAAATATCGCTCGAATCAGGACGCAATGTCACATATAAACTTTCTCCAGAAAAATATGAACCTACGCCACTCTTCCTTGATAGCTCTCTCAATTTATATGCGCTCAACCAAAAAATGTTAGTCTGCAATACCACACAAGAAATTGAAACAGAAATTAAACAAACAAAAACCAAAAACATTCAATGGCACGAACTCAAAAAACGCTTTGATTTTGTTTTTATTGGACTACATGGAGCTGAAGGCGAAGATGGAACACTGCAAGGTGCTCTAGAAATGCTCAATATTCCTTACAACGGTTCTGGCGTTTTAACCTGTGCACTATGTATGGATAAATACAAAACAAACCAATTCCTTGAACAACACGGCTTTGATACACCAAAAAACCTACTGGTCAACAAAGCTGAATGGCAAAAAAACAAAAAACACATTATTGATACCATAAAAAAACAGTTCGCATTTCCATATATCATCAAACCACAGAGCGATGGCTGCAGTTTCTTTGTGCAAAAAATAACAAAAGACGCTGATATTACACCTGCAATTGAAGCTATTCTGGAAAAAAACAACTACGCATTCATTGAAGAATTCGTGAAAGGCATGGAACTTACGGTTGGCTGCATAGGAAATGACATTCCTCACGCTTTTATTCCAAGCTACACAGTCACATCACATGGCGTTCTTTCTATCGAAGAAAAATTTCTTCCTGGTGCCGGAGAAAATCAAACCCCTGCACCACTAAGCAAAGAAGCAACCTCTTTTGTACAAAAAACAATTGAAGATGTATATAAAGCATTAAACTGTAAGGGCTACTGCCGCATTGACTGTTTTTATGAATCACTATCACAAAACTCAACAAAAAATCATAAGCTTACCATCCTCGAAGTAAACACCCTTCCTGGCATGACACCAGCGACCTGCATCTTCCATCAAGCCGCTGAAGCTGGAATGAGACCAATGGAATTTATTGATCTAATTGTTCAACTAGGCCTAGAGGAACATAAAGCAAAAATTACAAATCAAAAAATTATTACCTCATGTAATAAAATGGAAACACTGCAAAATCAATAAAAAAACTTATGATTGGCTTCGAGCGATAGGTATAACAAAATTTGTTCGCCAGAAACGTGGGTATATTCACATAATGATGAACCCCTATTTCTCTTTAGGCAAAGAAGAAATATTCTTATAAGAATCTTGTATTATTTTTCTTGCCAGGTAATCTGAAATAGTTGTATGTAAGGATTTCAACCATATGGCACTAAACAGAAGATATAAAGAAGAGCTGATTAAAATTATACAAAAGCATCTTCCCGGGTGCACTATATATCTCTTTGGTTCGCGAGCAACAAATAAAGAACACATGGGATCAGATATTGATATTGCATTAGATGCAAACAAAGTCATTGATCGCAATAAATTGACAGCGATTGAAATAGAGTTTGATGAAACAACAATTCCTATGGAAATGGATCTTGTTGATCTACGCAAAGCACCCCAAGAACTTAAAAATGATATTCTTCGTGAAGGAATAAAGTGGACAAATTAAAACAAAAATATCAAAAAATTACCCAAGCTCTCATCACACTAAAAAAAGCTGTCGAGATCTTTACCATATTTATAAAAGAAGGTAAAAGTTATAATCCCCATATGAATTATGATGAAGAATATCGTGGATTACGAGACTCTATGATTCAACGTTTTGAATACTGCGTAGATTTATTTTGGAAATATCTCAAGAAAGATCTTGAGATGAAAAATTTAGCACCAACGATTAAAGCTCCATCAGAAGTCATCAGAAAATGCCTTACTATCGGAATTATAACTGAAAATGAAGCTGAAAACATCCTTTCCATGGTAAAAGAACGCAATAAAACATCACATATTTATATTGAAGAAATTGCCGAAGAACTGGCAAAAAAAATTCCCGATTATTATCAATTAATGCATTGTATCACTCAACGTATCAATCCTGAAAATTAACCTGCTCAATTCATAATCAAAGTATTCCTTAGATAAAACTAAGACTCTATCATGCAAAATCTAGTGAAGTTAAAAACGCCACTAAAAGTTATAAATATAAAAAAAGGTTATTCGGGCTTTAAAGGGTATTTCGCTTAAAATTTATATTTGAAAAAGCGAACATTACCGTTATTCTTTTCAATAATTTTAAAAAGTAAACAACAAACAAAAACGTTAAATACAGCAAATTATTGAGAAAAGCTAAAGCTTTTCAGTATGATTATAGAAAATGGGGGTTTATGATGGCAGCACCTGTCGGACATCTTTATTTAGCTATACAGATACTTTCTGGACCATTGTGTGAGGTAAAAGAACGCGACTTTTTAATTGGAACTCTCTTCCCCGATATTCGCTATCCTGCTCAAATAGCACGCGAATTAACACATAAATCCCATGTAACATGGCAAGAAATTATTAACGAAAAAGATCCATTTATGCAAGGTATATTGTTTCACTCATTCGTTGATGAAAAACGTGAAGAGTATATACGAAAAAATGGCCTCTATAACTTGCTACCAAAGCTTCCACATGCTTCATCGTGCCTTAAAGGAACCGAAGACATTCTCTTATTAAAAAAAATAAAAGACAACAAAGTTATTCGTTACCTCGATGAGATTTTGGAGCACGAAAAACATCTTGTATCAAACGAATCAATTATAAAAGATTGGCATACAGCACTGCAAAACTACTTTTTCTACGGCCCAACACCACAAACCATTAGACCACTTATTCGCGATAGCATCCCAGAATTAGGCAAACTGAAGGCAATTGCAGAAATAGGCGCATCATACGGTTTCAAATTTGAAACATACGTAATCTCGCTTGACCAAAATCTAACGAATAGCATCATGAAATTTTATGAAAACTTTGAACAGTTATTCCTTAAGAACGTTGCCACGCTTGATAGATAAGACAATCAATCCTATCAAGTTGGGAATCGCAACCAATGCAAGAATAATCTCTGTAATATCCCACACCAACCGCACATTAGCAATCGCGCCAAAAAACACAACTATACCAAGAATAATATAATATATCTTAATAAAACGGTACTTAAAAAAGCTTATAAACATCTGTGCACCATTAAAACTGTTGCCCAAGATAGTCGAAAAAACAAGTAACGCAATACTCAAAATAAGAATATACTTACCCCAAAATGGTGAATGTGCCTTGAAAACATGGTAAATCATAGCCGTAGTAAAATTATCAGTTTTAAGCCAAATACCCGTTACTAAAACAAGCAATCCTGAAACAATCGAAAGTGTCGCATCGGCTGCAACAGAAAACATCGCCAGTACACCTTGATCTGTTGCTCGCTTAACATCTGCAAGCGCGTGAGGAATTGATGATGTACCAATACCAGCCTCAGTAATATAAATACCGCGATAAACACCAGAACTTAATGCTGCGTACACGCTGGAACCTAAAAAACCGCCCGCTGCAGCACACGGCGTAAATGCATGTTTGAAAACAAGACCCAATGCATGTACAAGCAACCCTGAATTCGCAAACAAAATTGTTGAAGCAAAAACAATGTAAAGCACAAACATAATTGGCACTAATTTACTGGCAACATTACCAACACGTGATACGCCACCAAAAATAATCGCCAACAATAAAACTGCCAAACCAACACCAGTCATCCATGGTGCCACACCTTCAAAACTTAATACCTCTGCCAATGTATTCGATTGCATTGCACACCAACCAGGAAACAAAACCAATGTCAAGACACCATACCACACACCAAGCACCGGAGAGATATATCTCAAATACTGCGCTGGACCACCAACAAGACGTCCATCACTCTTTTTCTCCCGTGTACGAATAGCAAAGGTTACCTCTGTAAATTTTGTTACCGAACTAAAAAATGCATAAACAACAAGCCAAAATAGAGCTCCAGGTCCGCCAGCTAAAATAGCCACTGAAGGAGCAACCACATTACCCATACCAAGCGTTGTCGCCATAGCAGTAAACAAGGCATGAGTCGAAGACATAGTCCTAACACCCTGCTGCTTCTTTTCAGCAACACCCCTACGCAGTATCTTAAAAAAACGTGGAATCGAGCGTACCTGCAAGAAACGTGTTTTAAACGTCAGAAAAATACCTGCAACCAAAAAAATGACTGTAGATGGTACCGACAAGATTAAATTTGCTTCTCTAAAAAACTCTATTATCGAACTCATATATTTCCTTTTTTTAGTGACCAAATCCCCGAGATGAATCCTGTTTGTACTGATTTAGATATACAGGCTTTAAACAAGACTACCCTGAATAAGCACCATACAATAAAGAAAAGCCACCTGTAAAAATGGCCTCAAAACGAATAAACCAATCAAGGTCCTTCTCCTTCGAAATTATACGCAAAGCCTAGAAGGACTCAGTGTTTTTAACACATTATATAGTTTACACTTTTTTGGACAAAAAAGATAGAGCCTGCCGCATCACTTGATCAAATGCGGGTTCCGAACTTTCTGTCTTATCGCGAAGATAGCTGAGTGTCTGCTGAATCTCTACACGTGAATAGTTTAATGACTGTAAAACTTCGGATACCTGCGTTAAATGCTTAGCAACACCGACCGATTCAACCTTTTGAGACGCGGCAAATGTATCAACCTTATCTCTGAGCTGCAAAACAACCTGTTCAGCTTTTTTTGCGCCGATTCCTTTGAGTTGACTCAAACGTTTTACATCATGTGTCTGCACTGCACAGATAAATTCACCAATAGATATTTGACTTAACATTGAAAGTGCCATTTTTGGACCAATACCTGAGCAACCGATAATTAAAACAAAAAGACAGCGCTCTTCGATTGTTTGAAAACCATAGAGTGACGGCCCCTGCTCCTGGTTCCAATGCAAATATGTATGCAGCTCAACATCTTGATCTTTTTGAAAATTAGACGGCTGAGAAACACCAACAGAAAAACCAATCTCTCCAGACCTTAAAACAACAAAAAGCTGCTGTGCATCAACAAATTTTACGTTGCCTTTTACATAACTTATCATTCAACACCCATTCACATACATAGAGAAAGTTTACCTTAAAGAAACTCTCATAACAAATAAAGGCTCTTCATATTACTTCAATATGAAAATTGACAATCATAGCTTTTTTGCTATCCTTATCGATGAAATGCGGGAATAGCTCAGTTGGCTAGAGCGTTGCCTTGCCAAGGCAAAGGTCGCGGGTTCGAATCCCGTTTCCCGCTCCACCTTTCACATCTTCTTGAAAAAACGTAGAACAATCATTAAGGTAACGATAGAGACAATAAAAAAATTCACTATTCATTAATATGGATAGATGAACCAACCATATGCCTTAAGGGCCAAAAAAAAAGGTTTATTACATGAAATCTGTAATACAAGAAGCTTCATCACTATACAAAGCTATAGAGCAAGGATGGGAAAAAGCTGGAAAACCAAAAGAATTTTGCGTTCGCATATTACAAGAATCACATAAAAACTTTCTTGGCATGACCACAAAAAATGCAAAAATTGCAATCTTTTTTGGCAAACTTGACGAACAAAAACAAAAAATGTTCAAACAACAAGAACCAAGAAAAGAGCAACAAAATATACAACAGCGAAAACGCCCACAACAAAGAACTCAGCAAAAACGATCTCCACAAGGACAACCACAACCACAGCAACAACCACAGCCACAGCCGCAACCACAACAAAAGACACAACAAAAACCACAGCAACAACCACAGCCACAGCCGCAACCACAACCACAACAAAAAAGACCCCATTATGAACAACCACGACAAAAGACACAACAAAAACCACAGCCGCAACCACAGCCACAGCCACAGCCGCAACCACAACAAAAAAGACCCCCTTATGAACAACCACGACAACAACCACAGCAACAACCACAGCAACAACCACAGCAAAAACCACAGCAACAACCACAACAAAAACACACGCCAAGAAATTACCCAACTCCAGCTCCAAAAACAAAGCCAAAGCCATAGGAATTTATTATAGGAACATATGATATATTCGCCCCACGAAGAAGCTATTGTAGCACAGTGCACACCGATAGGAAGTGGCGCTATTGCCTTGCTACGATTATCAGGAATCAACGCATATAAAATTGCAGATAAATGCACAAAGCTCGCTTCAAAACAACTTATTTCTACACGTACAAGCCACACGGTTCATTATGGCTGGATTGTTAATGAAAAAGGAATCCACCTAGATCAAGTCCTCTTTCTTGTCATGCATGGCCCTCAAACTTTTACCGGCCAAGATATAGTCGAAATAACATGTCACAACAACCCATTTATTATTGATTCAATTATTCAACAACTCATTCGCTGTGGTGCCCGCATAGCAAACAGGGGCGAGTTCACACAGCGTGCATATCTCAATAAAAAAATTGATCTAGTACAGGCTGAAGCAATTAATGAACTTATTCATGCCCATACACAACAAGCTCTTAAAAAATCACTCGCACAACTTGAGGGAAGCTTTTCTGAGTGGATATGTAACATTGAAAAAAAACTCTTACGAGCACTGATGCTTTGTGAGGCAAGTTTTGAATTTAATGAAGATGATATTAATTTCGACGATGAAATTCGCACTTTTATACATTCACTCCTTAAAGACATACAAAAAATTGAACAATCCTATGACCAACAACAACAAATAAGGGATGGAATTCGCATCGCCCTAATTGGTTCAGTCAACGCAGGAAAATCATCACTATTTAATGCATTGATTGAAAAAAACCGAGCAATCGTCACAAACATCCCTGGCACCACACGAGACGCTATCGAAGCTGGCATGTACACAGACAGCAGCTATATAACACTCGTCGATACTGCAGGATTACGTAATACTGATGATCACATAGAACAAGAAGGCATTAAACGCTCATTCGAAGAAGCAAAAAAAGCTGATATTATCATTCTGACCATTGATTCATCAAACAGCCCCAACGCCCAAGAAGAAACTATCTATGAAAAACTAATTTCTCAATACTCAGAAAAAATTATCCCTGTCGCTACCAAAAGCGATATCAAACAATACAACCCCACACGTAAAAACTTAAAATTCATTTCAACATCAACAAAAGCTGGCAAAAATATTGATCTCCTAAAAAAAGAGATTCAGAAGAAAATAACAAAAATTTTACAAACCTCCGAAATGCCGTTCCTACTCAACAATCGACACTTTCATACACTGCAAAAGCTTAAAAAAGACCTACAGAAAATTGAATCCATGACCACAAAAGAAATTGAACCTGAGCTTATATCTATTCATCTAAAGGACGCCCTAGAGCGCCTCACCGAACTAAGCGGCAAAAACATCTCTGAACAGGCTCTGGATGAGGTCTTTAAACAATTTTGCGTCGGCAAGTAACATTGACAAATCAGTTATTTTTGATATCCTATTATTAAGGGAAATATCGGTCCAATAGGACACTTAATGGGGGATTCCAATGAGAAAAGTTTTAGTACTCTTATCAGTTATTTTTATTATAGCATTAGTTAAACTCACAAAAAGCCAGTCAATACCAAGCGTTCTGGAAAACGCACCTCGTATCTCTTCTCAAACTTTCTTTTGTAGAATTTTTAATTATGGCGTTGGCAGTGGTGTATTTGTTTCCAGCGCTATAGTAAAACAATTTAATCGACGATTGCCACTCAATCCAAAAGCAGATTTTAAAGCCGCAATGGACTTCCTGAATGATGGCATCTTTAAACTTATCTAATTTTTTTCCAAGAACAGAATTATCCTGAAAAAGGGCCACACAGATAGCGAAGCAACGGGTTACTGAGTTTATTTTTTTATGAGTTCGCACCCGGAGTTTATCCTGAGTATTCTCGAAGGGAGACGGCATTTGACAATGCCTCCTCAGGGCGAACGGGACTAAAAAAACCGTTCGTGGTGAGGTGCAAGCATTTCTGCGAGCCTCGTACCATACGAACGAAAAAAAATAGAGAGAATCTAATGACATTGTCGTTAGATTCTCTCTCCCATAGCCGAACTTGTCGGTGATAGATTACTTACTGCGGATACTTAAACATAACATTCACGCGTCGATTTTGCGCCTGAACATTGCGATCTTCATTTCGTGTAGCCAAGCATGATGTCCCTCGACCAACTGCCTTCATACATTTTTCTGGCACACCAAACTTCTTAAATGTATTCTTTATTGTCTCAGCACGTTTTTGCGATACTGCTTGATTATAACTTTGGCTACGTGTAATCAAACAAGAGTGTCCTTCAATAATAACTGTCGCCCCATCTTCACAAGCTAACTTAGCAAGTTCAGCATTATGACGAACAATTGGCCCTTGATCATTCTTAATATTTACGCGATCAAAATCAAAGTAGATAATCTCTGTTGGTTGTTCATCATCAAGCTCTTCCCAGGCCCATGAATCATCTAGTGCATCCTTTTTAGCACCATCCTGTTTTTCTGCTTCATCAAATAAATCATAATCGTCATCCTCTAAAACAAATCCATCAATCTCTTCATCATAGCCACTCGCTTTGCCAGCACTCTTTTCATATTTTACATGCGAATGTTTCTTTTTTTCACCACGATGAATACATGACGGCAGTGTTAATAATAATAAGATACACACAAAAAATTTTTTCATTCCCAACCTTTCATCTTTTTACCAAAATAAAATTATCCTGTTATTTATCTGTTACTATCATAATTTCAAGACACTTTCTACTACAAGTGTATTCATTAAGCAAAATTTACGCTATATTTAAGATAATAAAAAAATTTTAGAAAAAAAGGGACTCTGTATTATATAATGAAAAAAATTTTAATCAGTGTTAATCCATGGCAAACTCGCGCAGCAGTAACAAAAAATGATCACCTTCAAAATATTTATTTTGAGGCACATACAACAGAACAACTAGAACGATCTTTCTATAAAGGCTTTATTGCCAAAGTTCTTCCTGGCATACAAACGGCATTCGTTGATATTGGCCAAGAAAAAGCAGGTTTCCTGCACATATCTGAAATTGACCGCGAACTTGCTTTAACACGAATGCAAGAAACAATTACACTCGATGAGCCTAACGAAGAAAAAAAAGCAAGACGGGCGCCTCTTGATATCAGCAAAATCTTAAAAGAAGGCGAGCCGATACTTGTTCAGGTCAGCAAAGAACCGGTCTACGAAAAAGGTGCAAAACTCACAACATGCTTCACCTTACCAGGCCGATTTATTGTTTTACTGCCAAATATTCCACGCATCGGAATTTCAAAAAAAATTGACGATCGTGATGAGCGACAACGCTTACGTGATATCGTCCAAAAAAATCTTCCCGCAGGAATGGGTGCCATTATACGAACCTCAAGCACCAGTCGTGGCGAAAAAGAAATTAAGCAGGACTTAAATTATCTGATCAAAATATGGAACACTATTCGTGATTCATATGAAAAAGCAGAAAGAAAAGAAAAAATCCATGCGGATTTACCGCTATCACTCTCCGTTGTACGAGATCATTTAGATGAAGACGTTGAAGCGGTGATAACCAATGATAAAAACACCCAACAAGAAATATATCGTTTCCTAAAAAATGTCGCTCCGGAATATACACATAAAATAAAACTGTTTAGTGAACCGCCACTATTTTTCTCACATTACAATATAGACAAACAAGTTGAAGCAGCATTGCAAAAGAAAGCAACGCTAAAGTCTGGCGGCTCAATTATCATTGAAACAACAGAAGCAATGACCGTCATCGATGTAAACACAGGAAAATACACGGGCAAAACAAATCTTGAAGACACTATTCTTCGAACAAACCTTGAGGCCGCAGATGAAATTGTTAGACAACTAAGACTGCGCAACATTGGTGGATTGATTGTTATCGACTTTATTGATATGTCTTCATCAGCAAATCGACAAAAATTATATCGCTTCCTTGAGCAAACGTTACGTGAGCATGATAAAAATCAATCTGTAGTTCTTAAAGTTTCTGAATTTGGGCTTGTTCAAATGACACGCAAGCGCAGCAGAAAAACCTTGGTGCAACAACTTACAGAAACATGTCCAACGTGTCATGGGCGTGGCTTTATCAAGTCAGTAAAAACACTAAGTTTTACCATTTTGCGCCAACTAAAAACTGCAATTCTCACTGAAAGTAAAGACATAAAAAATGTTACGCTATTTGTAAACCCAAAAGTTTTTGATTTCCTTACACAAATAGAGTTCGACGCAATCTTAAATCTTGAAAAAGAATTTAATGGCACAATAACTGTAGTAAGTTCAGAAAAACTTACGCCAGAGAGCCATCAAATCATACTTAAATAAGATTTCGTTATAAAATTCATAAGGCTACGTGATGTCAAACAATATTCTTGAAAAGTACCCCGAGTATGAAGCTACAATCGGTATAGAAGTGCACGTACAACTTAATACCAAGAGCAAAATCTTTTGCTGCTGTCCAAATCAAGTAAACAAAAAACCGAATCACAATGTCTGTCCTATTTGTGCAGGATACCCTGGTGTCCTTCCAGTCCTCAATAAAGAGGTTGTTAACAACGCAATTCTTATCGGACTCGCAACACATTCAGATATCGCATCAGAATCAACCTTTGCTCGTAAACACTATTTTTATCCAGACTTACCAAAAAACTACCAAATCACGCAGGATGATAAACCAATCTGCAAAGATGGTTCTGTTACAATTCTCGATGAAAAAGGCGAAAAAAAAACTATTCGCCTAACAAGAATTCATATGGAAGAAGATGCTGGTAAAAACATTCACAGCCCAAAGACAAACGAAAGTTTCGTTGATCTAAATCGTACCGGCACACCATTATTAGAAGTTGTGACTTATCCAGATATTTCCACTGCAGAAGAAGCACGTTCATATTTAAAAGCATTGCGCAATATTGTATTACACCTTGGAATTGGTACTGCCAACATGGAAGATGGTGCATTTCGTGCAGATACAAACATCTCAGTTCGCAAAAAAGGTGAAAGCAAACTTGGTACCAGAACTGAATTAAAAAACATCAACTCCTTTAAATTTATTGTTGATGCAACCAACTACGAAATTGAGCGCCAAATTAACGTTCTCAAACAAGGCGAGAAAGTTAGCCAAGAAACACGTTCGTGGGATACTAAAAAAAAGGTAACATCTGTCATGCGCTCCAAAGAAGAAGCGGCAGATTATCGCTACTTTCAAGAACCTGATTTACCAATTTTAGAGATCAGCCAATCATGGATCGATACAATCAAAAAAGAAATTCCTGAACTTCCAGAACAAAAATTTGAACGGCTCACAAAAACATGCTGTCTATCAGCATACGAAGCACAAATTTTAATTGATGATCGCGAACTCGCTGCCTATTTTGATGAGGCGCATACTCATTACCAAAGTGACAATCTTATCAACTGGATATTGCGAAACCTGATTAGCTATCTAAAAGAACTTAAGCAGGACAATTCTGAATTAGAAATTTCTTCATGCAAAATACAACCTAAGCAACTGGCAGAGCTGGTACAGTTAATTGATAAAGGCACAATCAATACCAAAGTTGCACAAGAAATTTTTGAAGAAATCGCCCAAACTGGCAAAAATCCAAGCGACATTGTCAAAGAAAAGGGGCTTGAACAAATTGATTCTAAAGAAGAACTCGAAAAAATTGCTACAACAATCATTTCGCAAAACCCAAAACAGGTTGAAGCTTATAAAGCTGGCAACGAGCGTCTCTTTGGATTTTTCATTGGCCAAGCAATGAAGGCATCGCAAGGTAAAGCAAACCCCAAAAAATTAAACGAACTCTTCAAAAAACATTTGGACAAGTAATTCAAAGACCATAACCTATTGCCAAAATCAGATATAATAAAACTTAAACCATATGGTGGTACACAATGGACAATAAATGGTGTCTTTCAATAAAGCTTTTACTTTCTATTATCTGCTTTAATTTCTTTGTTAAAGGAAAAATATGTGAGATACAAAGTATATCTCAGCTTACATATCCGAAAAATACCAATATCCTTGTTGCCTTTGATATTGACAACACTATTTTTGAACTTTCAACAGCACGCGGTTCAGATGCATGGTTTTACCACGCAATTAACTATTACACAAAACACAAACTATCATATGATGCGGCATTCAAAAAAGTTATCCCGCACTATTTTCATTATCAAAAAAATGGAACGGTTAAACCCGTTGAAACCGACACAATTAAACTCATTGACACCTTACAAAAAAATAACATTCCGACTGTAGCTCTTACTGCACGCAGCAAATCTATTATAGACTTAACTATAAAACAGCTTAATTCAATCAACATTAATTTAAACAAAAATCACTTTGCCAATCGTACTTTTACCTTCAAGAACACCTCCTGCCCTTCTTACCTCAAGAATGGTGTCATTTTTTGCGGCAATAATAAAAAAGGTGAAATTCTTAGACAATTTCTTAAAGAAGTCAACATGAAACCTTCATTGGTCATTTTTATTGATGATAAACGAAAATATCTTGAAGATGTTGAAGCTAACCTTACAAAAATTTCAATACCCTTTCTCGGCTTCCGCTACGGATATCTTGATGAAAAAGTTAAAAACTTCCAATTTCATGAAAGTATGTTAACTATTCCTGCATGAAACTAATTGTGCATCAAAAAATTCGTAGGTGTGCTGTATCCCTTGAAGCACAGAAATTTCAGGTTGATATCCAAGAACATTTCGTGAACGGGTTAGATCTGGACGCCGCCTTGTTGGATCTGTCTTATCAATATTTTCACGATAACTCGCACCAAGAACTTTCTTTCCCAACAATCGTGCAAGCTTATTTACTGTTCTCGCTAATTCATTAACAGTTATCTCATATTCACTGCCCACATTAAATACTTTGTCACTGAGCTTAACCTGTTTTGAAAAAGAAAAATTCATTAGACGAACTATGCAATCAACTGTATCAGAAACATATGCAAAACTTCTGGTTTGAGAACCATCACCATAAATAACCACCGACTTATTCTCTATAAGTGCCTGAACAAAATTAGTGACGACACGACCATCTTCTAACTTCATGTAAGGACCATACGTATTAAAAAGTCTAGCAATCCGTACGTCCAACCCAGATCTATCGACATACAACTTAATCAAGGTCTCCGCCCCCCGCTTTGATTGATCATATTGTGAACGTTTTCCAATAGGATTAACATTGCCCTCATACGTCTCTGGTTGAGGATGCATCTTTGGCTCACCATAAACTTCCGATGTTGATGCAAAAAGAAATGGAATTCGTTTTTCCAAGGCAAGATCCATACAATTTTTAGTCCCATGCAAACCCGTCCTTAATGTTTCAACAGGCAATGCATAATAAAACTCTGGGCTCGGCACTGAGGCCAGGTGCAACACATAATCTATATTGCCCTCAACTGTGAATGGAATTGTTGCATCCCAGCGTTGCACATAACAATTTTTATACTTTTCCAACGCATCAAAATTTGCCTCATCACAACATAATCCATTATCAACAACAATGACCTGCTGCCCTTCTTTTAATAAACGCTCAGTCAAATGCCGACCAATAAAGCCAGCACCACCAGTTATAAGATATCTTTTTTGACCAACCTGCTGCTTTTCTAATGTTCGCGGCACAATACATAATTTTTTAGCACGAGAAATATCAACAGAAACAGGATTATCCTGTAGTGGTTCTATTCTGCAATCATCACATTTTTTCAATAAACCAATTTTACCTATGACTTTACAACGTTGCTCCATTTGATCTTCCAATGAAACGGCTAAAGAACCCTCAAACGAGGCATTATTAAGACCTAACGAACAAATTTGTTCAAGAGAAACTCTGTCAACTAAACTAGACTCAAATAACAATACACGCACATCTATATTGCCCAACTCTTTAAATCTAAAAAATGAACTTGCCCATGCTAACGCAACACGCGCTCCTTCAAAAAAACAAGCCCTCTCATCAAGTGGGGACCGACCTTGCACTTCCGCTGGCAATGCAATAATTATCGGAATATTCGCATTGTGCAGCTCTTTAAGAACATTCGGAAGTTTAAATAATGGTTCATCAAATAATTGTTTACTTTTTTTCTCTGATAAATACGAAAACAGTACGGCCCTTTTATTATTATTTTTATCAAAAATATTATAAAATTCTGCATGTAATAATGTACAACTACATAAAAAAACCAATAAAAATTTTAGCATGTGATATTTATCCTTTTCTCAGGAAAGGGGTGTTCAATTAGGGTCTATTCATTAGCAATAATTTATATTAGTCTAACGCAAAAAGAAAGTTGCACAATATGGAAGACTCATATCTCTATATAGCTAATTGGAAAATGTATTTGACGTGCAATCAAGCACGGGAATGGTTAAATGACAACATTGAAACTCTTGCCACACTCGCACACGACAAAAAGATCGTTCTTTGTCCATCGTTCGAATCATTGGCCCACATCACATCGGTTACAAAAAAAACACAAATTTCAATCGGAGCACAAGATTGTTCCGCACACGAAACTGGCGCCTATACTGGACAAGTATCAGCACAATCACTTGCAGAGCTAGGTTGCACACATTGTATTGTTGGCCATAGTGAACAACGCAAATATTGCAACAATGATGATCTCTATCAAAAAATTGAACAACTCCTAAATAACAATATTACACCAATTGTATGTATACAAAACAAACCCCACCTGAGCAACCCTTCAGAAGAACTTGAACCTATCATAAAAAGTTTAACTACCCATAAAAAGGAACTTTTTATTGCATATGAACCAGTAGAATCAATCGGAACTGGCAACGTGCCTTCCAATGAAATGATTCAAGAGACTTTTGAAAAAATAATAGAAATCTTAGATAAAAGCACTACAACCAAAAACTATCAACTTCTCTATGGCGGTAGTGTTTCCGAAAAAACTATCAATCGACTCAAAGAAATTCCTCACATGAGAGGATTCCTAATTGGGAGAGCAAGCACCGATATCGAAAAATTTAAAAAAATCATTTAGCAGAATAATCCTGAACAGGCCCCACCTGAACAGGTCACACCTGAACAGGTCACACCTGAACAGGTCACACCTGAACAGGTCACACCTGAATAAGAACACATATTTCTCAAACAACAAAAAAAGTAGTAAACTGGTGAAAACAGACTAAGCTTAACTAGGCATCGTCTGAAAAGTATTCAAACTAAGAGCTGTTAAGGATTGATATGTTGTTTGGTTTATTATCTTTTTTCTTCGCTTTTTTAATGGTCTTTATGATTTTGATCATCCTTGTTCAAAAAGGTAAAGGCAGTCTCGGTATTGGAAACATTGGTGGTGGCAATCAAATGCTCTTCGGAGGTAGTGGCGGACAAGATCTATTTCAAAAAATCACCTGGGTCTTGGGTGTATTATTGGTTATTGGCTCACTCGGTTTAGCAATTTGGAAAACTAAGCTCATTGGTGTAAGCACCTCATTACTGAGAAAACCAAAAGCACCTATAGAACGCCAAATCCCCGCCCATCAAGCCACACAACAAGAACAAGACTCAGAGTAATCTGAAAGCCAATTCTTTTAGGGAGTTTCATTTGATCATTCCTATGCTGAATACAGTAGGGAAAACTACTGTTATTGTTTGTACCGAAATAGGACGCTTATCAGAATTTTTGTGGAATGTTATACGTGCATGTAGGACGCGATTACCGTTTAAAAAAATATGCAATCAGATGAATGCTATTGGTATTCATTCACTTGCAATTACAATCGTTACAGGTGCTTTTGCAGGCGCGGTCCTAGCATATCAAACATATGAAGGATTCAAAAAATTTGGTGGACAAGATCTTCTTGGCGCAATTGTTGCACTAAGTATGATCCGGGAGCTTGGTCCTGTTTTTACTGGATTGATGGTAACTGGCAGAGCTGGATCATCAATCGCCGCAGAAATCGGTACCATGCGCATCAGCGAACAAATTGACGCACTCAAAACAATCGGCATTGATCCGTTTCGATATCTCATTGTTCCACGTATCATCGGTTCAACATTAATTATGCCATTCCTAACATTATTTTCGATGTTTGCAGGTATTGTTGGCGGATACATTGTTTCCACCTATGCACTTGGCATTCCGTTTGACACCTACGTCTCACACATCAAAGAACTCGTTGAGCCTTTTGATGTCATCGGCGGAATTATTAAGGGAACAGTATTCGGCTTTGTATTATCGCTCATAGGATGTTACAAAGGTTATTACGCTAAAGATGGTGCCCGTGGCGTTGGAGCGGCAACAACACAAAGTGTGGTTATGGGCTCAATTATAATCATTATTGCTAACTATTTCTTAGCGATTATCTTATTTGGAATATGAGTATGATTAAATTGGTAAAGATACGAAAAAAATTTGATAATCGCTGGGTAACAAAAGATGTCTCACTCACTATTCCCAAAGGAAAAATGACAGTTATTGTCGGACGGTCGGGTGAAGGAAAGTCTGTTTTACTTAAACAAATAATTGGACTAATCAAACCAACATCCGGATCAATCATTATTGAGAACATTGATATAACAAAATTAAGAAAAAAGGAACGTACAAAGGCTTTAAGCAAAATTGGATACGTTTTTCAATTTGCTGCGCTTCTTGATTCTTTAACGGTATTTGAAAATGTAGGTCTTCCGCTCATTGAAAAGGGATATTCACGCAAAGAAATTTTGCCAATTGTTACAGAAAAGTTAGAGCTCGTTAATCTTCACCAAGATACGCTCTATAAATATCCGTCAGAATTATCGGGAGGAATGCTCAAGCGCGTTGGCCTTGCACGGACACTCGTCCATAACCCAGAAATTATCTTGTATGATGAGCCTACAACAGGACTAGATCCAGTCACAACACGCATTGTTCACGAACTAATGAATACTATGCAAAAAAAACTTAACCTCACCTCAGTTGTGGTATCACATACAGTTGAAGCATTTAAATATGCTGACTATGTAGCACTACTTCAAGACGGAGAAATAAAGTATTTTGGTGATGCACATACGATATGGGAATCAAAAAATCCCGATATTCATAACTTTATTCGCGGAATTTCTTCATAAAAACTATCTCTTCTTACCTTCGTTAGATCTATAGAAACTTATGAAAGAAACCGCGATCAATAACACTATAGCAACAATCAGCGAAATGAACTTTAATTTTACATCTAAATATTTCCATGTACGCCAATAACCATCAACTCCAACCGCAAGTCCCGATAACACTAACCCAGCACTTACGGAAGGAACAGGTACAATCAAACTTATTGCTACTAAAAGTAGCGCTATAAACAAGGAAACATAGAAAACAACTGAACTTCGTTTTTTACGTAATTCTTCTAATCTCAAATCTCTCGTTTTTAGTAATTGACGCAGCTCTTTACCGTCAGCACCTTTAAACTCTCTACCCAATGCTTCTTGTTTATCTTTTAAAACCTCAAATCTTTTGAATTCTCCAGCAGTTAAAAACTTTTCATCAAAATCACTTCTAAAACTTAAATCTTGAAACTTTGGATAAAAAACATTTATTCCCAAATGAACACAGATAGGAAAAGAGACCGCCAAAATCACAGCTATTCCAAAATCTCTTACAACTGAAAAAAAATCCTTCATACAATTCTCCTAATGGTAATTTTCTCTCTAATCAAAACCTAGCACTCTAAATCCTGTCTTGCAACGCCAATCCAAATATTAAAAGACTTCCTTCACGTTTTTACTGAGATTTGGTATCTTTAAAGAAAGCATTACCCTTAGGATTAAAATGATTTCTCGCGTTAAAGGAACACAAGATTTATTAGATCTCACCCTTTTCAACTTTGCAATTGACCAAACAAGAAAACATTTGGAATCATATAACTTCATAGAAATAGCTACGCCAATCTTAGAGCCAACAGAACTTTTCAAACGTTCACTTGGTTTACAAACAGATGTAGTCAGCAAACAAATGTACACACTTGGCGAAAAAGATGAAATATGTTTACGCCCAGAAGCCACAGCCTCAACAGCCCGTGCATTTGTAGAAAACCACATTCAACAAACACCGTGGAAAGTCTTTTCATGGGGTTCAATGTTTCGTCATGAACGCCCACAAAAAGGCCGTCTTCGCGAATTTCATCAAATCAACATTGAAGCTATTGGCGCACCGTCAATAGCGCAAGACGCACTATTCATCAAAATGCTTGATAGCCTTTTTGTTCAACGCTTCAAATTAGAAAGTTATGCTCTTCATATCAATTTTCTTGGCACACCTGATGACCGAAAAAAACACAAAGAAGCACTACTCACATTTTTAACAAAACATGAAGCAAAAATCTGCAAAACATGTCTTGAACGAAAAGAAACAAACACATTGCGCATCTTTGATTGCAAAAATCCTGAATGCCAAGAGTTGTATAAATCCGCACCACAAATAACCGACTACTTATCCCAAGAATCAAGCAAAGAATGGCAAAAACTACAAGAACAACTTGATATTTTAAGCGTAACATACGTGGTAGCACCGTCACTTGTACGCGGATTAGATTACTATAATAAAACTGTCTTTGAATTTGTCAGTCATGATCTAGGGGCTCAAAGCGCTTTTTGTGGTGGTGGCCGCTATGATCATCTCATTAAGGCGATTGGTGGTAAAGATGATGAACCATCAATAGGCACTGCAATCGGCCTTGAACGTTTGTTATTACTTTTAGAGCCAATCAAAAACCAATTATCGCTACCACAAATGCAAGCACTTAGCGTCATCATTCCACTAGAAACTGAACAAAATAGTCTAGCATTACTAATTGTTGATGAATTACATCAAAATAATATCTGTTGCGATGTATTGCTTGATGACTCTTCACTTAAAAGTAAAATGCGAAAAACAAATAAAATGGGTGCTCAATGGGCAATCATTATCGGACCAGAAGAACAACAACAGAAAAAGGCTGTGCTAAAAAATATGGTTAACGGCAAAGAAGAAACAATACCTCAAACGGAACTTGTTAAAAAAATAAAATAACTTTATATCGCTCGTATGGTACGAGGCTCGCATAAATGCTCGCACCTCACCACGAACGGTTTTTTTTAATTCCGTTCGCCCTGAGGAACGAGCAAAGCGAGTGTCTCGTAGGGTACGAACGCTAACCTGAAATAAAAAATGAAAAACGATCAAAAAATCCATCTCAGTAAATTCTTAGCAACATCCGGCGTTGCTTCGCGCCGCAAAGTAGTTGAAGAAATAAAAAAAGGACTTGTTGCGGTTAACGAGACTACGATAACAGAACCAGGACACGTCGTAAGAGAAGGCGACACTGTTACGTACAAGGGCCAACATGTTAAGCCAGAAAAAAAAGTATATATAATCTTGAACAAACCCAAGGGGTACATCACCTCAACAGCAGATGAACGTGGACGAAAAACAGTGATGGACTTGATACAGACATCGTCTAAACAGACCTCGTCTGTTAAGAATCTTCGCCTTTTCCCAATTGGACGTCTTGATAGAAATACGACCGGTATTTTGCTTCTCACAAATGATGGTGAACTTGCACAAAAACTCTCTCATCCACGTTATCAAACATCAAAAATATATCGCGTCACGCTAGACCGTCCGTTAGTTAAAGCTGACCTTAATAAACTTCATCTCGGAATTCGCTTACAAGATGGCTTTATTAAACCTGATCACGTGTATACCACACCAGGTTCACGCAGATATGAAGTTGTAATTGAAATCCACAGCGGCAAAAATCGCATTGTTCGGAGAATTTTTGAATCTCTGCAATATGATATAAAAAAATTAGACCGATCTCAATACGCCGGCCTAACGAAAAAAAACCTACCATCCCGTTCATGGAGATTCTTAACACCACTAGAAATTAAAAAACTTAAAGAAAATCAATAAAACCCTTGCAAAAAGAAGAAGAAGAAGAAAAGTATACTTAAAGTGTAAGATGTCTAACTTCATAAAAAAGGAGAGAAATATGAAGAAGATACTTTTATTATACCTCGCTTCCATTTCAAGTTGCATATTTGGTGCCTACCCCCCTTGGCAAGGAAAGTGTGAAAAAAAATACGAAGGGAAAACAGGAAAACACATATTTTTCTATGGCTACATCTAAATCTTTTTTTTGATTTGTCTTTATTTTTTTTACTTGACGAGCAAACGTTGGAGTTTGCAGGATATTCATTTTGCTCTCTTAGCTTTCAAGGCATATGGTTCAAGTTTTTCAGCCCGAGCTTCTTCTTGTGCAATAAGAATATTTCTAATGAATTCGTAGGTTAAATCTGGATTTTCTTCTGCAAGCCTTCCTATTCGTGCCCAATGTTCGATTTGACCAGCAACGGATCTATTAACTGCTTTAGACATAATTTTTGCTTCGAAAACAATAGTATCAGAAAGCTTAACAGGAGTTGCCATAATATTTTTCCTCTTAACCGTAAGTATTCATTTATATATTTTTTATAATACCAAAGGTAACCTTTTGCAACTACGAATCAATTTTTTAACGCAAGACAATAACTAACCAGTCACGCAAGAAATAGAAAAAAAATACAGCGAAAAGAATGCCATCGAAGCGATCCAAAAAGCCACCATGTCCAGGCAAAAGGTTTCCTGAATCTTTAATGTCTGCGCGCCGCTTTAACTTCGATTCAAAAATATCGCCCAAGAAAACTAGAAAACAGGTCCAAAGAACAAAAATTAAAACAAATGACCAACTTTTTGTTACCCCTTTTTCCCAAAGCAACGTTTTCATACCAATTAACGCAAAAACGTAACCGCCAATAAAACCTTCCCATGTTTTCTTCGGACTAATTGAAGGCCAAATTTTGTGCTTGCCAAATAAACTGCCAATAATATAGGCACCGGTATCGTGGGCAAAGGCTAAAATGAAAAGATATAAAAGCAACACACGATATTCAGATGTATGATTAAAATACATAATCAAAAGAAATGGCAAAGTTGGATAAATGGGTAAATAAAGCCAATACCAAATAGTACGCGGATGATAAAAATTTTTCCACTCAAATAGAATAACCGTAGCCAAAATCAAACCAAGTAATAAGGTAAAATAAATAGGTGGAAACCAAATATAAACCGACCAGAATATAACGCCAAACACAATGCCTGTCGCCAATCTAATCAAAAACGTACGTATGTCTTTTTCTTTAATCAACTTCTGAATTAAACGCATCTTCTATATATGAAATTTTAAAGCCATCATTTTCCTTCTTAACTAACGCTACATCAAAACGATAAGCAAAAACAATAGGATTACCCTGAACATTATTATCCTGAATAGTCTCAGATTTAACAATATACGCCCGTGCTGTTTTGGCAACTTTTCGCTGCTTAGTTAAATTAACAACTTCAGACAAATCAAAATAATTATCTCTACGACTTTTTACCTCTACAAAAGCAATGATATCATCTTTACGTACAATAAGATCAATTTCACCATATCGATCTTGATAATTACACTCACAAACCGTATAACCGTGTTGCTTCAACCATGACGCTACAGCAAGCTCCCCGTCATCCCCTAATTGTTTAGAGCGTAAAGAGCGATGCATAATGACGCCTCTTTCCAGGATTACATGTATATTTTGGATAATCTTTTCTCAGTTCTTTTTGCTTTGTCTTTGCTTCTGCTGGCTGCCTACTCTCACATGCTAACTCATACTCAAGCTCAAGAACTTCAGGTTTAATTTCATCTAAATATGGAAGATAGTTCTCTTTTATGAACTGCAAACGACCAACAGCAGCCTTACAATTACCGCGATTTAAATAAAAATAGAAGCGCAACAGTTCACTGTCATAAAGACGCTTCAACGAACCATGAGTCATATCTTCGACTTTTTCCATGAATTTGTCATAATCTTTGTGCCATTTAGCTTTCTTTGCATAATCCTTTGCCTGCTCAATAACTTCATGTGTCTTTTCTTGATCACGATCAGCTTGCATAACTTGACTATATAATGATTCAATCGCATGACAATCAGCATATGGTGCCTGATCACTCGCTGGATAAAGTTGTACGAACATTTGATACTCAGTTGCTGCTTCTTCCAATCGCTCTAGATCAAACAACATATCTGCATATTCCAAACGCAAATCACGAAGATCATCAGGATCTTCACACTTCTTAATCATCTGCACGACATATTTAATGGCAATATATTTATTGTCCTCCGCAAGAAGCTGTGCCTTCTCTTCTTTTAACTCATCGTACGGCATGTGATGTACAAGCTTAAACGTTTTACTTTGTTTAAACTCATCACGCTTAAAATAATTAACCTTCTTTTCAGGTTGCTTCGAACAACCAGCAATCAACAACAATCCTAATAAACATGGAATACACTTAAAAAATCTCATCAAAAACCTCTTGTTAATTTAATATCACTTTTTGTGAGAAACTATGATTATCAACCTACATTCATATGTTTCGACAGGCTCACCATGAACGGTTTTAAAAGATCCGCTCGCACTGCCGTGTCCTGCGAAGCTTTATTCAAAGCGGGACAGTGTCAGTCCCTTCGAGAATACTCATTATAAACTCCGCCTTTGGCGAAAACTGAAAGCTTGTCGAAGGATACAAGTGATACACAATTCACATCATACTAAATATCAATCAATTATTAGGTAGTTTATCACACCCAATAATGCACGCAACTTACATAAGTGTTTGATTATTATATTCTTATGGTATGATCGTAGAAATATGGAATCAAGGAGTCAGAAACTATGATAAAAACATTAGGTGAGCAGCTGATTGCCAAGAAATTGGTTACTAAAAAAAAGCTTGATGAACTCACCAATGAGGCTAAAAACGCACAGATAAGTCTCTATGAATATATTGTTAAGGAAAAAATAGTTTCCGAAGAACAGTTAGCAGAAATTTTTGCTGAACTTTTTGATCTTACATATATGCCAAAAATTAATGATGAATTTATTAATCCAGACTTGCTAAGCAAAGTCCCCTTCCGCTTCTTAAAAGAAAACCTCATTGTTCCAATAAAAAAAGATCAAAACATACTTATTATCATAGCAGATCCAACAAACTATCAAGCAGTAGATGAACTTCGCATCCTCCTTAACGAGCCAGCACCACTTGCCATATCAACACCAAAAAATATTAATGAAGCAGTCAACCGCTTCTATCCGCTTGAAGGTACCAAGCAAATGATTGAAGAGCTTGGTGAAACAGAAGAAATTGAAGAAGAGTCTATCGAATTTGGTGAAATTGATGAACGTGATATTGTCGGCACAGCGCAAGATGCACCAATTATCAAAATGGTTAACCATATTCTCTTTCAAGCAGCAAAACAAGATGCGTCCGATATTCATATAGAGCCACTTGAAAAAGAAATAAGCGTACGATATCGCATAGACGGCGTTTTACATACCGCATTTAATCCACCAAAACGCATACAAGCTGCCCTTGTTTCACGCATAAAAATTATGGCCAATTTAAATATTGCAGAAAAACGCAAACCTCAGGATGGCAGTATACAAATTAAGGTCGCAGACAAAGCAATTGATATTCGCGTCTCTGTATTACCAACAATTTTCGGCGAAAAAATTGTAATGCGTTTACTTGATAAAAGTCGCGGCTGTGTACCAATTGAAGATTTTGGCCTTAGTGAACATAATTATGAAATCGTTATTCAAAGCATCAATTTACCAAATGGTATTATACTGGTAACTGGTCCAACCGGCTCTGGTAAGACAACTACGTTATATTCCGTTCTCAATCGATTAAACAAGCCCGAGGTGAGCATCGTAACAGTTGAAGATCCAGTTGAATATCAAATGAACAGAATTGCGCAAGTACAGGTAAACGAAAAAGCCGGCGTCACTTTTGCATCCGCATTGCGATCTATTCTGCGTCAAGATCCAGACATTATAATGATAGGTGAAACACGCGACCAAGAAACGGCACAAATTGCCATTCAAGCATCCTTAACCGGACACTTAGTATTAACCACACTACACACAAACAATGCACCCGCGAGTATTACACGCTTACTCGACATGGGCGTTGAACCATTCTTAATTGCATCCTCAGTAACATGTATTATCGCACAACGACTGGTACGAAAATTATGTCCACAGTGCAAAAAACTATTCAAACCAGATGCCGCAATGATTAAATCACTTGGCTTAACCGCACAAGAAGCAAGCAAAATAAAATTCTACGAAGCTGTTGGATGCAAGGACTGCACCGATACTGGCTACAAAGGTCGACTACCAATTTTCGAAGTTATGCAAATGACACCAACAATTGCACGACTCACTATTGAATCAGCAGACGCCAACCGCATTCGCGAAACTGCAATGAAAGAAGGAATGAAACTTCTTCTCCATGACGGTGTCGAAAAAATAAAAGAAGGACTCACGACAATCGATGAAGTATTATCAGTTGCCGCCAGCACGCAACTGGTTGAATAATGCTCGAATGGCTTGGTTTATCCTGAGCGAAGACGAAGGAACTCCCGCTCACCACGAGCGGAAAGAAAAGCAGTTCACCATGATCAAAACCAAAGCATTCATCCTGAGCGGGAGTCGAAGGATCGCCCTACCGTGTCATACGAAGCTTTATGCAAAACGGGAGGCCTTTTCAATCATAGAACTCACCATTGCACTTGCTCTTGTTGCACTAATTG
>Ga0208905_1000156_pt1 | contig 33679 bp, 26 predicted proteins | sample AntAceMetag02UKS_FD_184776 | JGI IMG/M metagenome (GOLD analysis project Ga0208905, IMG submission 184776) | Saline lake microbial communities from Ace Lake, Antarctica - Antarctic Ace Lake Metagenome 02UKS (SPAdes) (version 2) | ecosystem: Environmental > Aquatic > Non-marine Saline and... | reverse complement strand
ATATCTTCCGGGGCAATAATCCAATTAGGATAATCTTCCCGCTGTCTCCTCCACTCTAAACAAAGATTTTTTATTTCCTCCAGAGTGGGCTCTTGTTTCAATCTGCTATATTCTTGATTTTCGGTTGGCCAATTAAGTCGATTGCCGTCTTGTTTTTTGGACGAGAGATATTCAAAAAATGTTTTCAATGCTTTTTTATGATCTCTTTCAATACCATTGCAAGCAGAGAGATCAATGAGGATGATATTTCGCTTTTCAAGTAACTTAATCTGGGCGGAAGAAAGTTCAAAAATTCCGATCAAATATATTTTAGGAGAGTTATCCTTGCCTAAGTTATCTCTGATCCAGCCAATCCATTGTAAAAAATTGGGATCATCTCCCGAGAATCCTATCAGGCATAATGTGTTTTCAAGGAGAGCTTGTTGAACTGTATTGACAAAAGGGGCGAAATCCTGAGGGTATCTGCGATAGTCTTCTTCTGTTATGATAAATGGACGTGCCGAGGGAAAACTACCGTGCAATTTAATAATCCTTGGTCTTTCTGAATGAACTATATCTTCTTTCTTTATAACAATGTCGTATTTTATAGAGGGAATATTAACGCCTGCTCGTTCTAATAACGTGTCATAATTTGTAGTAAAAACATCCGTCCATGGTAACTCTAAAAGCTTTGTATGTAGGGAGGAGGGCTTATGGTTCTTATCCGGAATCTGATCACGCAGTATACTATCCAACGCGGGTCGCCCAAAAGCTGCATCTACTTCATTTGCTAATTTTAACACATTGAGATAATGTTGTTTTCTTGCTTTTTCTTCCGGCAAACATCCATGAATTTTTTTATGAAATGTATCTCCAAGTTCGTCCCAGTTAGAAAATTTATTCGAATGTGGGACAATACATTCTGCGTTCTTACTGAAACCTGCTCCGACCATTACCGCGGCATGTCCCGACCAAAGCCTTTCGGCAATTTCATCTAAATATGGTTTGATATCTTCAGATACAGATATTGGATCACTATGATTCATTGGCCTTTCTCTCTATTCACTTATTTTAGGAATATTTTAACAGTTTCTAATATGTTCCAGCCCAACAATCATTTCTATGCCTGCTTCTACCGGGTCACGTTCAACAAGATTGGCATTACGAACAACATCTCCAAATTTCGCCATCTTCCAACCCGGTTTCAGAGAAGAGACATTCATTATTTTCCAGACTGCTTCAGGATAGCTTTGCCTTTTTCCGTTAACCTATACTTCTGCTTACTGCTACGAGGTTTATCCGGAATAGTCATCTCGATCAACCCCAGATTCACAGCAACTTGCTGGTAGTTCTCTCGAAAATGTTTTTCATCCTTAAGCCCTAATTTCTCCATAATTTCCTCACGTGTCATTTCCCCGGAGATTACTAGAAGCATTCTTTTAACTTCGGGGGTGACTTCGGGGGTGACTTCGGGGGTGACTTCGGGGGTGACTTCGGGGGTGACTTCGGGGGTCATCTCGGGAGCAAAGAAGGTCAGGGTAACGCCCAGATCGGGATCGGACTTCCATTCCGGGGCCGGAATATTCTGTTTCTCGCAGAGGTCCTGGATCAGGAGACTCCCGCGACCGAGCTTCTCCATCATGCCGCGGAGGTAGAGCACATGAGCAATATCGGGATTACGGAGTACTGAGATATGACCTCTGGCCAATTTCTCCAGGGTAACGCCGACGGGCAAGCTGCCGGAATTCCAGATCTCCAATCGACGGGGGTAGATGTGTACGGCAATTCCTCCCTTGTAATCGGCATAATCCCGGTGCGCGAACGCGTTCACCAGACCTTCATCAACCGCGTCAGCCGGATAGAGCGGCTCGTTCTGCCGTTCCAGTTTGCCCTTCCGGAAATGGGCGAGGGACGGAGTATTACGGACAATAAACCGGTAGACTTCCTCAAGGACGGATACCAGTGGCCCGGCAAAGGTTTTTTCGTCGCGATAGGTGTCGTCCGTCTTGCCGGTGGTAAAACATACAGCTCGGACCCGGACCTGGGGGTAACGAAGTTCCGGATTTTTGGCAAAGAGAACATCTCCACCGTTGGTCAGGCGGCCGTACTTGAACACCGCCATATCCTGAAGTACGGCTTGCATATCACCTTCATCATGGAACTCCATCCGTAAATTGCGGTTAACGGCCTTTACGACAGCGGCAATTTCGTCAACATCAAGATCACTGGCGATATCGGCTATTGAGAAACGCCGTTCCCAACGTTCGGGCTCTACCTGACGGCGGACAACCATATCCTTAATTGTCTCGATATCAGCTTTGCGAGTAATATCACCTCTACGAATATAGATTTGATCACGAAAGGCGTAGGGAATGTCCTTTCCCGCCGGCACTTCAATCACCAATATTTTTTTCCCCTGGATATCGTGTTTTTCGACAGAGACAAGCGCGGAGGGACTAAGGCCCAGCGCCAGTTCGTTTTCCAGTTTTGTTATCCGGACCAGATCGCCAATGCCGAGAATTTTTCCCTGGTCGTCAACGCCACATACCACATACCCACCTTTCGTGTTCAAGAAAGCACATACCTGTCGTCCTATGACCTGAGTTCGGCAGGCAGTTTTAAACTCTATCTGCTGGTCTTCGCCTAATTGCAGCATCTCGATGAGTTTTTCAGTCTTCATGAACACACTCCTTTCCCGCTAATCGAGGCTTGGACACCCGCTATATCTGATAGATTCTCACGAATAAACTCTTCCACTTCCTGATAGCGCGAGAACTGAGCTTGAGCGAAAAGAAGCGCATCCTCGGTCGATTGAAACTTATGGACCCAGTTCCCCTGGCGGTCACGCAGTGGTTTCTCGGAGAGAATAGCTTCTTGATACATGTCGATGACGCGGAGATCGTCAATTACAGCAGTCTTCTTGACGGTGAGCCGTGCCGTTACGGCTCGTCCGGATTTATGATACTTGAGGTTCTTGATCAAAGAATGTGCAAACACGACATGGTCATGGGCTAATAGCCACCGGGGCTTGTTCAGTTCTACCGCCTTGCGCAACTCCTGATGGCAGATGGATATATTATCATCATCCCTGCCACTTCCGTAATAAGGGGTTATCAGACCAAGAAAAAGGTCACAGCGTTCAACGGCTTTTATACAGTTCTCAAATGATGTTCTTTTCGAGAGGACCGGCATAGTGCCCTTGTGTGACATCCAGACCTCATAGTGAAAGCCCGTCAGCAGCGTATAGATGCGGTTCAGCAATTCTTCTATACCATACACTGTTGAAGAGACCATAATCACCGGTTTTTTCTTAGTACTCATATACTCCCTCCCAAGCCTTGATTCTTTTCCATGAGTTCAAAGAGATCGTCCATCGATTCCCGCAGTTCTTGCGAACTATTCCGCCAGATGGCAATCGCGTCACTGAGTGAGGCAACATAATCGGCTTTATCTTCATGGACGCGATCACTACGAATTGTTTGAACATAGAGCGGGATACTCAGTTTGTTGTCATTCTTCCTTATCTCGTCATTACTCACTACCCGGGCGAATCCCTTGATATCCTTAAAATCACGGTAGGCCTCAACAATCCGGGTGATGTGGTCGTCGGTGAGGAAGCTCTGTGCCCGCTCCCGGGTTACTTCATTCACCGCGTTGATGAAGAGAATCTTGTTTCTACGGGCCTTCGATTTGGCGATCCGACAGATGACAACACAGGCTTCCATCGGTGAGTTGTAGAAAAGGTTCGGGCCTAGGCCCAGTACGCATTCCACAACGTCATGGCCGATGAGTTTCTCCCGCATGGAGGACTCCTCGTTCCGGAAGAGGACTCCGTGAGGAAAAAGAATAGCACAGCGGCCAGTCTTGGGTTTCAGGGATACGATGATATGCTGCCAGAAGGCATAGTCGGCCCGGCCCTGAGGCGGGGTGCCATAGATATTACGTCCCCAGGGGTCGGATGACCAGGCATCGCGATCCCACTGCTTGATGGAATATGGTGGATTGGCCAGAACCAGATCGAACTTCCTCAGTTGATCGCCCTTCACGAAGACCGGATGCGCTAAAGTGTCTCCACGAACAACGTCAAAATCTTCGATGCCGTGGAGGAAAAGGTTCATCCGCCCGATAGAGGAAGTAAGGAGATTCCGTTCCTGCCCATACAGCTTGAGGTTGCGCCATTCTTTGTTTCTCCGTCTCAGGTGGGCAACGACGGAGAGGAGCATCCCCGCCGAGCCGCAGGTTGGATCATAGATCGATTCGCCCGGCAACGGTTCCAGCATTTCGGTCATCAGGTGAACGACTGTCCGGTTGGTGTAAAACTCGGCGGCCGTATGCCCGGAATCATCGGCGAATTTTTTAATCAAGAATTCGTATCCAACCCCAAGTTCGTCCTCCGGACAGTTTTCCAGGGAAAGGGTCAGAGAACTAAAATGTTCGATTAACTCCCTCAGCATATGGTCGGGAAGACGGTTCTTGTTGGTCCAGGGAGAGTCGCCAAAGATACCGTAAATCGTGTCGGGATTGGCCTTTTCGATCGAGCGGAGAGCGTCCTGGATAGCCTTGCCGACATTCTTGACCTTCGTCCGGACTACGCTCCAGTGAGCGTCCCGGGGGATCTGGAACCGATGCTGTTCAGGGAGATCAGCATATTCCTTATCCTCCCCTGATTCCTCCAGAGACCGGGCGGTCTCTTCATCACAGACATCGCAGAGTCGTTTATAAAAAAGAAGGGGAAAGATAAACTGCTTATACTCCCCGGCATCGATATGCCCCCGCAGAAGGTTGGCCGCGTTCCAGAGATAAGACTCAATCTCAGATTGTGTAATGTGCTTACTCATTTACGTAAAACCTGTTTGAACCAAATAAGGGCAGCTTCACCCTCCTTGCGGGTAACTTGATCCACTGTGCGACTGTGACGAATACTGTTCCTGAGTTCAGCAAGTTGGCCAAACTTCGCTGCAAGGGCTTCTTTGTTGATAAAAATAGACTCAAATTCGGCCCATGTAGACTTGGACATAATTATCTCCTGGAGTTCGCGAAGATCACAATACTCCAGTATGCCGGAGAGAGTATGATATTTTTCCATGTCCAGAGCAGCATTCTTCTTGGCGGCTTTTTTAATCCGATCATTCACTCTCTGTGCAACATGCTGAGGAATCTGAGAAGCATCATCGCCAAACGTATCTTGGATGATATCGCGTAGCGCAAGTTCTGTATGCTCAATATTCTCGTCCAATTCTCTCAACTGGGGGGTAAGATCCAACCGCTCTTTGATGAGCAGGTTTTCTATGGCTTCCTGAATCGTATGTTGCCGTTCAACTATAAACTCATCAAAATCATCGGCCTCGAACGGATCACGAAGCAGGATATCCTGAGCCGCTGGAGAAATAAAATGAGACTCGAGGATAGCACGGACAGCTACTTCTCCATTATTAGATATCAGTTCCGGGAGGTAATCATTCGGAAGTCTATCATTTATGATATTTCTATTGGTTTCAGAACTCAATGGTGTACGATTCAGGATTGAATGAATATTGGAGTTTTTTAAATTCTCTTTCCCCCAAGAAGCTGGAACGATATGGTGATCGTCCAGATCGTCATATTGGGGGACATTTCCGGACATCCAATCACGTGCGCCCTGAATAACAAGCAAATTAAATATGCCTTTATAGACAGAGGTGCTGCGTTTCGTTTCCTTGCGGAGATCTAAACTCTTGAAACGGGTCTTAAAATCTTGGATGAGTACAGGCTCCTCCGTATCTTCGGCCAGCCATGTAATTATATCGATAAAATCACGAGCACTTGTTGATTCAACAGAACCGGAATAACGATTCATAAAAACAGAAGCCCAATACCAGTGCCGTATCTTGCGCTGAGCATCCAACATTTGGTTAGCAGGCAATGTTTTGCGGAAGGCCTGCAGTGCCGCAAATACGGGAAGAATCGAAACGTAAGGCAAATATTGTGATGAGATAACTCCGAATTCCTGCGGATGTCTTAACAGCTTAATAGCAGTTTCAAGAGCAACTACGGCCTCATCCCAGCGCTTTTTGAAATCTGCAGGATCATGGATAAGAATTTCCTTTCCAAGATTGCCATCTGCATCTCGAATCTGTTTCTCTTGCCCGGGAAGCAGATAATAAAGATATTTTGGGGAACAATATATCTGCCGAAGGATTGACATAACTTGCAGAATATAAACGTTCATTTTACCTGTATCTACAAATTCCAGGCGAGGAGCAATAGCACGCCACATATGTTTGAGTTGTAACCCCTTTGGTTTAAGCAACGCATTCATAAGGTCAAAGACGTCAAGCCGAATACCACGACTGTTGATCTGGGTAAAGATATCGCAGACTTTATCGACCGCTAATTCTTTGTCGAGCTCGATATAGGCAATCTGATATTCCTCAGTGATTCCTTTCAGATGCTCCCCAAAACTTTTTGCATTTTGAGCATGGCGCTTCGCAACTTCTGCTTTAGCGGTATCACCAGCATTCTGAGCCTTCGCGGCAGCAGTATTCCAGTACTCTTCATACCCTTGTACCCAATTACCTAATTCCCAACCACCAGCACCTACTATTGAAAGTGGAAATATATGTTCTGCATACTGTACCTCGCGATTACTCATGACCTTGTTTATTCGTCGTGAAAGCCACTCATATTGAAATGCCTCGTCATCCTGCCCATCCATGAATTTATCAATATGGATAAAATACACGGCTCGGCTGGCTCTATTAGGCAATGGTACATCCGGAGCGATGAAGACGTAGTACAATGCCGTAAGACGTTGTTGCCCATCGAGTACAATATACTCAGGGTGGCTATTTCCATAATCCCAAGGATGTGGATCAGTTGTTCCTTGATAGCCATAAATAATCTCGCAAGATAATGCCCGGAAATTATCTTTCTTGCCTTTCCAGAAGAGAAGGCTGCCAATGTAATAATCCAGGAAGATTGAGCGCATCAAATCCCTAACATCCCAGGGCCTCCACTCAAATTCTCGCTGGAAATCAGGTATGACATAACGGCCTTCTTTTAGCCTGTTGATAAGTGTGTTCAAACTTACATGGTCTGGTTTCTGAGCATCTCTCATGTTAATTCCTCTTGTTTATGGCGAGATTTGAAGTGATATTCTTTCTGAAACATGATTTTTGCCTGATTTGCGCTCGATTTGTGCCTGATTTGCGCTCGATTGCCTTTAGACGGATCATATTAACAATCCCTCCTTTTTGAGCAGTGAAGCCAGCTTATCTTCAGCTATGTATGCTGCTTCCAGAGATTTTTTCAGATTATCGATTGCTTCTTCGACTGTCACTGTTTCCTCTTCAACCACAGGTTCAATATACCGTGGGATGTTAAGGTTAAAGTCATTCTCGCGAATCTCATCCAGAGATACAACCCGGCAAATACCTTCGACATCTTTATAGTCGGAATACCATCGATGAATCAGTTCGATATGTTCAGGGAGGAGTTCGTTCTGAGCCCGGCCGGATTTGTACTCATTCGAGGCGTCGATAAAGAGAACTTTCTGCCGGTGCGTCTTGGGCTTGGTTTCCCGGAAGACCAGAATACAGGCGGCCAGTCCCGTCCCGTAGAAAAGATTCGGCCCCAGGCCAATTATTGCTTCCAGAATATCCATCTCCAGAAGTTTGCGGCGGATCTTTCCCTCCTTCGCCATTCTAAAGAGAACACCATGTGGCAAGACAACCGCCATCCTCCCGGTTTTGGGCGACATGGATTTAATCATATGCTGAACCCAGGCAAAATCACCGGTCTTGGCGGGAGGTAGACCGGCGAAGTTTCGCCCATAGGGGTCGTTTACCCAGATATCATCCCCCCAATTTTTCAGAGAGAAGGGTGGATTGGCGATCACGCAGTCAAAGACGGAAAGGCTATCGCCGGAGTAGAACGCGGGATGACGAAGGGTATCACCTCTCTTGATATGAAAATCTTCCGCCCCATGAAGAAAGAGGTTCATTCTGGCTATGGCGGAAGTGGTCAGGTTCTTCTCCTGTCCGTAGAGATGTCCCAGCATCAATTTTTCGTCACCGCCCTGCTCTTTTACATAATGTAGGGCTTCCAGGATCATCCCTCCGGTGCCGCAAGCGGGATCATAGATGCTCTCCCTGTCCTGGGGGGCCAGTATCTTTACCATTAAGGAGACTACCGCCCGAGGAGTATAGAACTCACCAGCCTTCTTGTTGGTCAGGTCAGCGAATTTCTTGATCAGATATTCATATGCCTGCCCGATAATATCAGCTTTGCAATTAACATTACCGAGATTGAGCTGGGAAAAATGCTCAACAAGGTCCTTTAAGAGTACGTCGGATAGCCGATCTTTATTTGTCCATTGAGCATCACCAAAGATCCCATGAAGAGTATCCGGATTGACCTGCTCGATATCACGCATGGCTTTTTGCAGAGCATGACCGATATTCGCGCTCTTTCTCCGGATATCATTCCAGTGAGCACCGTCGGGTATCTGGAAGTCATGCTGCTCGGGGAATTGAGCATATTCCAGATCATTCCCGGATTCCTCCAGAGCTAATGTAATCTCTTCGTCGTATGCGTCTGAGATTCGTTTCAAAAAAAGCAGTGGAAAGATATAGGTCTTGAAATCAGCGGCGTCAACAGGTCCCCGTAGTATATTGGCCGATTCCCAGAGATGCCGGGATAGTTGGTCAATATTCAATTCGTTTACTTGATCAGGTTTTCTATTCCTATTTTTCATTTGAAGAACTCAGTCGAGAACGACGATACCATCATTCATTTCAACATCAGCATTAATATGTATCAATTTCTTTTCCGGACCAATTCCAGGATAATATTCAACATCGCCGTGACATCTTATAATCCGGTCCGTGGAAGAGAGGAATTACCTGATATTTCATTTCAGGGATTCCGGATATTCCCCCCGTATACCGTACTCAGCATAAAGTATACCTTTTAGAGAGAGATTGTACACAAAGCCGGTGAAAGGGAAAAGGAGAAATGAGTTGAAAAATGAGTGGAAAGAAAAATCTCCTCCCGGAGGTGGAGGAGAAAGAAACATTACGATAGATAGCGATACCAATGGGTTTGCGGGAATCGAGCAAGGCATATTCGACAATCGTGCGATTCTTCTCCTTGCGGGAGATGATGATATTGAGGATCCATCCAATTTGTGCAACCAATGGCTGCACTTTTGGCAACTCACAATATACCGGGTGCAGTTCACCTACATAAAATACGTTGCGACGGGAGATCGTCGGCAGAGAAATATGCCCTGGTAACTCCCCGGATCACCCAGATAAATACAGTAATCAGTAAGCGGTGATCGGTAATCAGCAAAAGAACCTGACTATATCGTTGCCGGAAGATCAATGCTTAAACCATAGAAAACTCTCGTGATTCCCTTCTTAACGGCCCAGAGGCCGGTATAACTCGATGGAGACGATGGACGGTCGTTCGCTACCGCTGACCGATTCCATTCTCTATTCCCCAATCCCCATTCCCTATCTGGTAACCGGAATATCTACGCTGCTTCCGAAGTATACTCTGGTAACGCCACTTACGGCCCAGAGGCCGGACGCGGGACGGAAGATGCCTATATCATCGGCACCGGATCCGTTGAAGTCGGCCGGGACCGGGCGGTCGCCATCGATTCCGAAATAGAGACGGGTTACAGACCGGACCGCCCAGAGACCGGAGCTCTCCCGGAAGATGGCCGGGCTTCTCGAACCACTCCCGCTGTAATCTCCCGGAATGGGCAAATCATCGGATCCGCCAAAGTAGGTCCGGGTGACTCCCCGGACGGCCCAGAGGCCGGCGGCCCCGCGGAAGAGCGCGATATTAATACTTCCGTCTCCGTTATAATCACCCGGGACCGGAAGGTCGGCGGCGGCACCGAAGTAGGACCGGGTAACTCCCCTAATCGCCCAAAGGCCGGAGCTCCCCCGGAAGATACCTATATCGCAACTTCCGTCACCGTTATAATCACCGGCGGCTGGTTGATCGGAACTGCCGCCGAAGTAAACCCGGGTAACTCCCCGGGCCGCCCAGAGACCGGCGTACCCGCGAAAGAGCGCGATATCGGCGGTTCCGTCCCCATTGTAATCCCCGGAGACCGGAAGGTCGCTCTCAGCCCCGAAGTAGGTTCGGGTTACCCCCCGGATCGCCCAGAGGCCGGAGCTGGCCCGGAATACTGCCAGGTCGGCCTTGCCGTCGCCATTGTAATCCCCGGAGACAACCGTGCCGAGACCGAAAGGGGTAGGTCCCGGTGTCGGCGATGGCATCGAGACATAGATAAGGGGTAGACCATCGGAGGTGCCGGCTGAGCCATTGATCGGGTACGGCGTATCTCCGAGTTTATCCCCATCGGTATCATGACCCGTGTATGTGTCCCAGTAGTTCCCGCCCAGATAGGGTCCACCGACTATGTTACTGTTGACAGCGGTCTTAGGCTTATTCCATATATTACCGGAACCGTTATCCGCCGCCTGACTTTTGTTGTCCCGAAAGACATTGTTATAGACCCAGGTGTTGCTCGAGCCAGTCAGCAGATGTATTCCCCGGTAGCGGCAATCCGAGATTATATTCTCATGAACCCCGTTTCCCTCGCCGGATATGTACATACCCACGTAACCATCCCAGATATGGTTATACGCGAAAACGTTGGTATCGCAGTCATCACCGATCTCGATCGCCGCGCGGGTGGTAGTACTGATGGCGTTATTTTCAATATTGTTGCCTGAAGCCGGATTCGGAAATCCCAGCCAGATCCCGTTCTGACAATTTTTGATCGTATTCTTCTTGATCAGGTTCCCGGTAGCGCCATCCAGAAGAATGCCATGGTTATTGGTAGTCTGATTGCTTATTAAGCCAATAATCCGATTCAACTGTACCGTATTATTCGCCCCCCCCTGGATGGTAATCCCTTTGCCCCAGGCGCCGGCGCCCGCAACATACTCGGTGACGACGTTCTTCTCCACAGTATTATCGTCGCCGGTAATTCCGATCATTGGATACCCGTTATCCGCTTCCCGATGTTCCAGGGTATTCTCCAGAACATGGTTGGAATTTCCGCAGAGATCAAATCTTGTCCAGGTGTAGGCATCGCTGCTGAAGGTATTATCCTGAATGGTGCAGGAGTCCCCCTGGACCTCCATATTGCGAAGACTATTACGGAGGATGTTATGATCGGTCCCGTTGATATAGAGTTCAAGAATACCGGTGCAGTCCCGGACGGTCTCCCCCTCTCCGCCGAGGGTCAGGTCATAACTGCCGGTACAGTTACTGAATACGGTTCCGTTTGAGTTGTGGGTGGTCCACACTCCACAGTCGTTGAAAGTACTATCCTTAACCACCACCCCGGTACAGTTATTGATCGCCAGATACACGTTCTGGAAAGCACACTCCTTGATCGGCTCAACGGAGAGATCACGCTGGTTTTTTAACTCAACCCTGGCAATCCTAGGACCCACGGAGGTGTTGCTGATAAAGGTTGCGCCATCGGCGGTAATTGTTCCCGGGCTGATTGCTTTGAGGAGAGACGTGTTGTCATTCAACCGAACCGTGGTGTTGTAAATGCCGAGATCACCATCCACGACTTCCACGAATGAAACAGTGTATTCAGCGGACGGAGTATCCCAGTAGACAGTATCCCGGTCGAGGATGATCTGCCAGTCAATATTATTATGAAGCGTCCCGTGGATAAGAGAAGTATCCACGTCTTTAATATCGGTACCATCATCTAACCAGTCCGTGCCATTGGTACTCCAGTAACTCAAAATGGTGTAGGTATGACTGCTGAAGGGGGGGGTGCTGTCATAGTCACTGTAATACCAATCCGCGGGACCCGACTCCGACTGGAACACCCAGGTTTCAAGATTTTGGCTACCCCGATTAAGTTCAAACTTCTGCCTGTCGCGGCTGGTATCGTTATATATGCGCATATCAACGGTCTGTTCACCTTTATAGATGATCTCCAGGCTCACTGCCGCCGCCCAAGCAGGGAGGCAGAGCATCAGACCTATTAAAGTTACAATCAGCTTAAAAGAATATTTATTCTTAATGATAAACCTCCAGTTAGTAATTGTTTTCAGTGTATAGTAAAATCATCATTAAATATGAATGCTCCCGAGGAACTGTTAATTAAAACAACAACGGCCCCCCCCGTACGGACGCCCCACAGGACCGAGAATGATAACGAAGATTGTTGGAGATCATTATGGGTCAAGTCTACTTATTGCTTATCTTTGGGCTGGAAGAATATCGGGCGACGGTTTGTCCATGTATTTATAACTATTTGTAAGCTTTCAGTAAACCCCGTTGCCCCGTGATCGTATCTGGGTTGTTGTAGCCGCGGTCGGTGACCGCGGATGACAGGGGCCGCGGTCAACGACCGCGGCTACAGTGTCCGAGGCCACCACGGAAAATCGGGATGAAGCATAAGACAACGGGGTTTACTGAAAGCTTACAACTATTTTGGGCGCGGGGTGATTGTAACTAATTGTTGTTCGTTGTATTATGCTAAAGTGGTGCGAAACGCACCACTTTTCATTAAAGCAATCCAGAGGTCCCGGCATCCACGGTCAGCGACCCCGGCTACAACCTTGGACGGGGCCCGGCTTCCGCGGTCAGCGACCGCGGCTACAGTTATCAGTCACTCTTCTCTTCCCGATCCATCATCTTTTTAATCTTCTTCTCTTCCCACTCAGAACCCATGAATCTGCCTTTCCGGAGGAAGACATTGGCCGCGTTGAAGAGAATGCCGATTCCCCAGAAGATAGCCACCCAGTAAAACCAGAGGTGATGGGGTCTGGTAACCAGGTTGATAATCAGCAACACCAGGTTGACCACCAGGTAGGTGATCAGGTTAAAATAAAATCCCTTTATCTCTTTCACCCGTTTCCGGGCCTTTTCATAACTTTCATCATTCATAAACTTCCCTCCTTAAGGACTTAGCGCCTGCGGCGCTAACGTTAAAAAATAAGGACGTTGAAAAATAAAAACGTTGAAGATAAAAGACGTTTAAAAAAAGACTATCATGATTTCATTGAGGCAATACCAAAAATAATTTCAATAATCATATTTATATTTTTTTATATAACAAAAACCCGGATAAATATAGCATAATAGTAAGGAAATATCCAATTATACACAGGAAAACCATTATGATAATCAGCGCCAGCCGGAGAACCGATATCCCCACTTTCTATTCCCGGTGGTTCATCAACCGGATCCGGGAAGGAAGCTGCCTTGTCCCCCACCCTTTTAATCCGAAGCAGATCTCCGAGGTATCTCTCCAGCCGGAAGATGTGGAGGCCATCGTCTTCTGGACCCGCGATCCCCGGCCGCTCTTTCCTTATCTGGATGAACTGGACGACCGGGGATATCGGTATTACTTCCAGTACGCGGTACTCGATAATCCCCGGGAGATTGATCCCGGAACACCCCGGCTGACGGACGCCCTGGCAACCTTCCGCGAACTCTCCCGGCGAATCGGCCCGGAGAGAGTGATCTGGCGGTATGATCCCATCATCTTCAGCTCGATTACCACCGCGGAATTTCACCGCTGGACCTACACTCGGATTGCCCGGGAACTTCAAGGATATACCCGACGCTCGATGATCAGTATTGTGGATCTCTATCCCCGGCTCAAGAAGAGACTGGGAGAACTGAAGCGAGAGGGTATTACACTGCTCACGGAGAAAGAGATCTCCGGGAGATGGTTCGATGACTGTATGAACGCGCTGGCCCTTTCCGCCCGGGAGAGCGGGATGGAGATAATGAGCTGTGCCGAGCCGATTGATCTAACGCCCTACGGGATCAAACCCGGGAAATGTATCGATGACGAATTGATCAAGGATCTCTTCGGGCTTACGGTATCGGGCAAAAAAGATCCGGGGCAGCGCAAACTCTGCAACTGTGCCCTGAGCCGGGATATCGGTGTCTATGATACCTGTGTCTTCGGCTGCCGGTACTGTTACGCCACCACCGATTTTTACCGGGCCGGGAAGAACTACCGGCAACACGATCCTCATTCCCGGTCTTTAATCCCCTGAAATGGGAGGGTCTTTAATCTTCTCATCAGGAATCTCTCCGGATCGGGAAAGACCCATTTTGCATAAGATAGGCCCGATAACTTCAAAAACAATACAGGTAGCGGTTATGACGGTAATAACCTGGGTTCCTATATTAATAGGATCCATCGCGGGGTTATTTTTAATCAGCGCGGCAAAAGCTTGAGGATGTAAATCCACTATCTGTCGTAGTTCATGATTAACAATTAGCGCCAATCCGATCGCTACTCCGGCCTGTGACAGAATACCAAAGCCAATATATTTTTTTATCTTATCTTCCATCTTCCCGAGAACACTTCCTATCCGCGCTCCGCCTATCAATCCGGCCGAACGGGCCAATATATAAATTACTCCCAGTATCCCAAGGTGAGGGAGTTCGATAATATTTAGATGGGCGCCGGCCAGGGCAAAAAAGAGCAGAAAAATGAACGGCATAATGGTGGATAATGATTCGGTAACCTGATTAACCAGTGATTCGCGCCTGGTATTGGTGAGAACGATTCCCATTGCCATATTCGTTAATATTAACGAGAGATTAAATTTGATAGCGATGCCTGTCGCGAGAAATACACTCCCCATCACAATAATTAAAAAATCAGAACGGTTCTTCAACGGAAGGATTAACAGAGAAAGAATAAGCCCAATAACCAGACCGGCTACAATGCTAAATACAATTTCCAGAGCCGGCGCCCTCATAGCCAGCAGGATACTTTCATTCCTGCCCGTAGCAGCGGCAACAAGGATGAGCTTGGCCAGGGAGGCAGCAAAGCCAAAAATTAAGATGGCCAGACCATCGTCAAACCCGACCACCGCGTACAGAGCTTTGGTGAGACTGCCCCGGGCTCGATATTCCTGGATAACGGCAACCGTTCCCGCCGGAGCGCTGGCCGGCGCCATCGCGCCGAATATTAATGCCATGGGGAGGTTGCCGGTAAGAGCCCAGACGGAAAGAAAAACTGCGATAAACGCGCCCAGCGACTCAGCGAGAATGACAAGGACAATTCCCATCCCCAACTGCTTGAGAGAACGCAACTTCAGCTCCGAACCAATGATAAAAGCGATTAACCCCAGCGAAATTTCGGTAATAAAAGAAAGTTTACCCAATACCTCTTCGTGAAATAATCCCAGAAACGACTCCCCGAATAATACGCCGATAATCATAAATCCTATCAGGGAAGGCAAACGAAAACGCCGGATAAAATTGCCCAGATAAAAACCAAGAATAATTACCACGCCTAACACTACCAGGGGGGGCATATATGATGGGAAGATATGAAACATATCAATTGCCTTTAAAATCAATTACGTGATTATGGGGAACCGTGGGAGAATGAATTCGATTATTAAACCAGAAGACTGCCGATGATATAAGTCGGCTCCTGAATTGTTAAGATAATGTCGGTCCGGTCTTTTAGAGGTCCGGTAATCTCCTCTATTCTTCTAATCGTCTCATTGGTTATTTTCTTTTCCACCACAACCATAATCAGCTTGCAGAATTGTTCGGAACGATCACGCCACATACCGGCGAAAAGAGGCAGCCGGGCCAGATAACTGGAGGAAGTTCGGCCTTCAAAAATAGTTACCCCATTAACATCCAGATCAACGAAGACTTCCAATATCTGGGAAAAGAATTCTCGATTCTGAATAAAAATATTTAAAATATTCTTATCAGTCTGCTCGTCGGTGTTTATATCATCCTGAAACTGGCTTTTAAAATAGTCACACGCAATCCGTACGTCCCGGGTCTCTATTATCTTCTTAACTATCTCCGGGTTATTCAGATTATGAGAGATGCAAGATAAAATCTTAATATATTGAGTAGTCTCCCGGGATGGTCCCACTATAAAAAATATGAGATAAACCAACTCTCCATCCATAGCATCGAATTGAACCCCATCCGGAACCGTAATAAATCCAACCGTAAAAGTGGTTGCTGAATCCATCCGGCAATGGGGGATAGCGATTCCCTTACCAAAGCCGGTGCTCCCTAAGGCTTCCCGAGCCTTTAACGCTTTGTAAATTTTCCCTTCAGAAACTTGATCCAGACCTCTGTCTCGTTTTGCCGCGGCGGCCACAGCATGGAGAGCCGCTTTCTTGGAGTCTAAAGAAACTCCGGTCAAAACACATTCCGGTTTCAGTATATCAGATAATTTCATTTGAATTACCTCTTACGCGATTTTCCCACGCCTGATGGGTTGTTACATTATCTTCGTAACTAATTTCACCGCAGAGACACAGAGAACGCAGAGTGAGAAAAAAAGCTATTCTATATAATTAGTGTATTCGTTTACTACTCAAATAAAACAGTGTATATAATATCCTCTGTTATTTCTATGCGTTCTCTGCGTCTCTGCGGTGAAATAGAACTTAGAAACTGGGACGCAAGAGTAGAGCGAGTTCCCCTGAAATACAAGGAAAAACCAATATTCTATTCCTGGTTAATATCCAGTTCCAGCCCGTGTGATACGGAATAGTCCTTGATCAGCTCCAGAAAAGCCTCGCCGTATTGCCGGCACTTCTTATCACCCACACCGGTAACCTGAAGAAATCCCGTACTGGTGGAAGGACGCTTCCGGGCCATGTCCCGGATGGCCCTATCTCCGAAGACGATATAGGCCGGAAGGTGTTTTTTCGCGGCGATCTCCCCCCTCAATTCTCGCAACGCTTCGAAGAGACCTCTTTCCACTCCCTCCCAGGAATCCTTGATCGCCCGGGAGACCGCAGCCCGCGCCGTCTTCTTCTCCGGCGGTTTGAGAAGCCGGGGGGTCTCATCACCCCGCATGATCCGCCAGCCTGATTCCGGTACAGTCAAGACCCCATACTCCTCCCCCTTCCGTATATACCCCTGTCCAATAAGCTGTTCAATCCAGCCCCGGACCGCCTGAAGGGAGAACTCGGAGAGGATCCCGTAAGTACTAAGCTGATCATCGGAGTTCTCCAGTACACGCTTATCCTTCGACCCGGTCAGGACTTTAGCCGTATATCCCCCCCCGAAGCGTTCCCGGAGGCGGACCACACAGGAGAGGATCTTCTGGGCGATAACCAGGGAACCATCCATCAGTGTCAGTTCATTTAGACAGACGTCACAGGCGCCGCAGTTCTCCGCCTCCAGCTCCTGCCCGAAGTAGGCAAGCAATTCCTTATGCCGGCAGGTTATCCCAGTGCAGTATTCATAGATCCGGCCTAGTTTCTCGATGCCGATCCGGGCGGGTTCAGGATCCAGATCTCTCATCAGGCTCTTCCAGATCACAAAGTCCTCACCTGAATAGAAGAGGATACATTCGGCCTCCAGCCCATCCCGACCGGCCCGGCCGCTCTCCTGCTGGTAGTGCTCGAGTGATTTCGGCATCGCGGTATGGATAACGAACCGGACATTTGATTTGTCGATACCCATCCCGAAGGCGACGGTGGCCACAATAATATCGATCTTCTCGGAGATAAAATCATCCTGGTTCCCTTTCCGGTCGCCGGCGGTCATGCCGGCGTGGTATGGACTGACTTTATAGCCGCGCTGGCCGAGCGCGACGCTGAGTTCATCTACATCCCGGCGCCGAATACAGTAGATAATCCCCGACTCGCCCTGGTGTTTCTCCAGCACACCGCAGACCTGCTTGAGACGTGACGTTCGGCGACGGGCCCGATAGATCAGGTTGGGACGATCGAATGACCCCACCAGAACTTCCGGATCGGCAAGCCCGAGCTGCCGGGCGATGTCCTTTCTCACGGGCTCGGTAGCGGTGGCGGTATAAGAATGAAGAGCAATTCCAGGAAAAGATTGTTTCAATCTCCCCAGTTTCCGGTACTCCGGACGGAAATCGTGGCCCCAGTGGCTGATGCAGTGGGCTTCATCAATAGCGATAAATGAGAGCGGAGTATCCTGGAGAAATTCAAGAAATTCTTGCGTCATGATCCTTTCCGGAGAGAGGTAGATAATCTTAACTTCGCCGGCCCGGATCCGTGAGAATACCTCCGATTTCTCCTTCCCGGTCAGGGTGCTGTCAATCCGTACCCCGGAGACCCCGCATTCGGAGAGCGCGTCAACCTGATCTTTCATCAGAGAGATCAGGGGAGAAACCACAATCGCCACCCCATCCATCGCCATCGCCGGTCCCTGAAAACAGAGCGACTTCCCTCCCCCAGTAGACAAGACAACAATGGAATCACGCCCGGAGAGAACACAGTCCATTGCTTCTTTCTGGAGGGGAAGGAATCCGTCAAATCCCCAGTATTTTTTTATAATATCTTTCATGGAAAAAAGTTTTAAGTGCCTAAAGATTGAAATGCGCTTCAGCCAGAGGCTGATCCGCCTCTGGCGGAAAAGTGCCTAAAGTTGTTCGCTTTCACCTGGTTTTCCGGCATTAGTTAAATGCTCGCACATTCTTATTTTTCGGCCCCCCCGAATTATTTATCGGGGCAGAAAATATATAAGGATAGGGACAGGCCTACTTCACTTTCTGTAATTTCAGACCCTTCTTCTTGAAATCGTTGTCGAAGGAATAAACGCTGTCGAGACCGTGCTGTTTGGACCAGGCCAAGAGATATGCGTCCACAATATCGAGATTCTCGGTTTGAAGCATCTTCAAGCAGGCAAGGATAACATCCTTCTCCGGCATGCATAACCCCTTGAACATCACCAATCTCTCTAATTTCTCCGCCGCCTCCAGACGCGGCACCTGGTAATAACTTGTTAGAACAAAATAGGATTGGAAGAGTACCAGTTCGACGAGTTCAGCCATAAGCTCCCCTTTCTCAAGCTTCGCGAAGAATGAATATACTCCCTCAAATCGGGGATCGATCGTTGACGGATCTTCGACCAGATATCGGAGTATTACGTTCGTGTCGACAGCTTTACGCTTCACCGCTCAACTCTCTTCGCAAAGTCGCATTCATACTCTTTCGCGAAGGAAATGCCTTTCGCTTCCCGTATTCCGACATTATCCCCGCCAAGGCCTCCGCCTCAAATGATTCCTTTTTTCGCAGTTCTATAGACTTGTCCTTCTCATCAATTCGAACATCAAGCATATCCCCAATGTCAATACTCAGGGCATGGCGAATCGCGGCAGGGATTACTATCTGCCCTTTGTTGAATACCTTCATAATCATGAGAAACCTCCATTGTTATACATGTTTGTATAACATACGGCTGATTCATTGTCAATCAAGAATTTAGCTTCGCAACTTTCCGAGTAAAATCAAACTGCAATTTCGTATTATGTAAGATCGATATCCAAGAAATATTCTCTATCGTGGCTGATGGTGAGCCGATACTTGCCTCCGGTCAGACCGGGGAAGACGGCATCTTTTTTCAGTTCCGTATGGTGAGACCAGATTTTCTTCCCGGCCTTCTCTATCCGGAGGGGCACCCCAGCCAGGGGAAATCCGTAGCAGTCAGTGAGATGGATCAGGCATAACACATCTCCCCTCTCCTCCTTCCTCATCTCAATCACGACATTTATCTCACCTCGATCGAAGGACCATCTCAGCCCCCGGATCGACGGCGGTTCCTTGAATCCGAAAGATTGATCTTTCCCCCTAATTAACTCATCTCCGGATTCTTCTGCCATGAATTCTGATTTTGATTCAAACTCAAAGAGGGCCTGCTCTTCCGCCGCCATCTTGATCTCTCCGGATGATGGGGCTAACGGATAAACCATCCGACAGGCGGAATCCGGGCGACCGGCGGATGACTCCTCCAATTCAGTCAGCTTGAGGTTGATCCGCCCCAGAAGTATCGGTTGCAATAAGAAATGGTCTTCTTTGATAGCCTTATCGAGAAGCTCCGGAACCGGGACCAAACCTTCCTCTTCCGCCGCGGAAGCCAATTCAAGCGCCCGGCAAGTTTCGGCGACAATCGAACCGCAGTAATCGCAGACCAGGAGATGCCGGACTATCTCATCTCGTCTATCTTTATCCCGCAAACTTCCGTCGGCAAAGCCCGACAATACCCCCTCCTCAGGGCAATCCGGCCCTTTCTCCCCGGAATTAGCACTGCTTTTATCCCGGTAAGTCCTGAGAACCACCCCGATATCTCGAAGACTCTCAAAGACCGCCGCACATCCGCCACAGCCTTTGAGATGCTCCTTCATCTTCTCGACTTCCCCGGGATTAAGTTCGCCATCGATATAGCGATTAATCTCTTCTTCCGTATAGCAACTTTTCATATTACGATTCTCATAATTTCTCTTAATAGAGTTAGTTGATTATGGCTAAACCTTACTCGAAAAGCTTTTTTAACCACGAAGAGCACGAAGTTCACGAAGAAATTTGAAAAACAAGGAAAAAATCTATAGTTCTTTTGTCTTTCTTCGTGTTCTTCGTGACCTTCGTGGTTAATATTTAGTTTTTTTAGCAGAAAAAGTTAAAAAGACCTTTTCGAGTACGATCTGCTAACTTAACAGTCGGAGAAACCGGGATTTTATTCCCATAAATTTTGAATAGTTTTTATTCCCTGCCGGGCCAGAATTTTTCTGAGTATATTTTTTGCCTGAAAAAGCTGTTTTCCCACATAATTCGTATCCACCATATCATTCGAATCAGCACTTAGCAGTTCGGCGATCTCACGATACTTCAGTCCGATCATCCATTTCTCCACAATGAATCTCATCTCAGGAGAAAGTTCATCCAGCGCGGCTCCTATAATTTCAGATGCCTCGGACCGGATCGCCCGCTCCCGCTGATCCTCCCGCTTCCGGGAGATGGCGAGAGAATGATTGGCTTCCCGGACTTCCCCGTCAATAAACCGGCTCAGCTCGCTCTCCTCCAGGGGGATAAAACGACGATCGCGAATATAATCCATAATTTTATACTTGGTAATCCGGGCGAGCCAAGTAGAAAGTTTCGCGCGACCGTCAAAAGAATCGAGAGAACTGAAGATAGCCTTCCAGGACTCCATAAAGATATCTTCCCGCTCCTGTCCCTTGACCCCAAATTTTAAGATCATGGACCAGACCAGAGCACGATATTCATTATATATTTTAAGATTATCCCGCGTCATTTATATATCATGTTTGGCCAGATCTTTGTTATTATGCTTTTTATGAATGATTATATCTATGTTGACAGTACCGCCGGCCTCCGCACTCTGGTAGAGCGTATGACGGCAAGCACTCGGATCGCTATTGATACGGAAGCGGACAGCCTCTATCACTATTATGAAAAAGTCTGCCTGATCCAGATCACGATTGGAGAAGAAACTTATATCCTGGATCCCCTGGCCGGACTGGATCTCACTGATTTTTTCATAATCCTGACCGAAAAACCGATCATCCTCCACTCCGCGGACTATGATCTCCGGATGCTCCGCGCTTCTTTCGATTATTTTCCCGCGGCCGAAGTCTTTGACACCATGCTGGCCGCCCGAATACTGGGGCATGCCCGCCTCGGATTATCCGCGCTGGTTGAGAAATATTTCGGAGTAACCCTCTCCAAGCACGGGCAGAAGTTTAACTGGTCTTTACGTCCTCTCCCGGAGGACAAGCTGATATATGCCGGTAATGACACACGTTATCTTGAACCTCTCATGGACTTTCTGAGCGAAGATCTTTCTCAACTGGGCCGAATGGAGTGGCATAAAGAATCGTGCGCCGCCCTGGTGGTGACGACTCGAGTAAAGAGACCACCGAAAGAGCCTGACTCTATATGGAGAATTAAAGGTCTGAAAGAATTAAATCGCCGGCAACTGTCATTCCTCCGAGCCATCTGGTACTGGCGTGAGAATGAATCTAAGAACTCGGATCTTCCTCCTTTCAAAGTTATGGGCAATTCACCGATTATAGCACTGGCCCTCTGGGCGTCTTCTCATCCCGAAATTCCACTCTCCCGGAGACCAAAGCTGCCGAGGAACTGCAGAGGAGCTCGACTACAAGCCCTCTATAGCAGCATTGATGAAGCTAAAAATCTCCCTGAGAAGGATTGGCCCCAGATCAAGCCCGCGAAGAAGAAAACCAACCAGCGCTATATTCCCTTTTCAGAAGAGGAAGTCGCGCTACTTCGCCGCCTCCGCGAGGACTCCGCCATAATCGCGACCGAACTGGGTGTCCCTCCGCATGTCCTAGTCTCCCGAGCTTCAATTGAATTAATTATCAGAGCCAGAGCCATCACAGTCGATGATATCAGTACCCACGGAAAGATCACCCGGTATCAAGCGAAATTACTTGCTCCTGTTGTAAATAAAATCCTCTCCGAAAAATAAAATAGTAACCTTGCGATAGTAACTGTCATGTCCTGATTTAAAGTTGTCACTTTTTCTGATTGCACCACCCCGACCTCGGCCCCTTTTGCAGTCCACGAATTTTTACCCCGCGATGACTACAAGTCATTTTGCGGGGACACGAATTTCCACGAATTGCTTCCCCCGCCTCGCCCCCTTTTTTATGACAGGACCATTACAGACAGGACTATTTGCCTCGCCTCAGCCTCTTTAATAAAAATTAAAACCTTTCCGTCCCTGATTATTCTGCCTTTTAATCATTCTGGTCCCCACCGAATTATATTCAGGGACTTAAATTCTATTGCTTTTTAATCGTCCTGACTGCAATCGTCCTGTCTTAAATGGCCAAAGTTGGAAGCTGTGCCCGGCGTAGCTTTAGCGAAGGCTGGTTCGACGCCTGCCCGCCGTAGCCTTGGCAAAGGCTGGTTCGAAGTTCAGATTTCCCTCTTAAGCCATTCCCTCCTCCTCCCTGCTTCTCCCTTCTAATCCCTACTCTTCCCTGGTCCCCATTCCCCAATCCCCATTCCCTATAATATCAAAAGATTATCCCGGTGAACTGCTTCATCGTAGTATTTATAACCTAATATAGATTCGAACCTCTCCGTCTTCTTCCCCCGGATCTTCTCCAGCTCAGCGGAACTGTAATTAACTAATCCCCGGCAAAACTCTTCGCGGCTTTCATCCACAATCGAGATCATATCTCCCGACTTGAAGTCACCTTCCACCTCTAAAATCCCGGAAGCAAGAAGACTGGTACCTTTCTCTATCAGCGCGCGGCGCGCGCCAGCGTCAACGATAATCCGACCCTGCTTTAAACAGGAGAAGGCAATCCAGCACTTGCGGGATCGCATCCTGGAAAACCCGGTTGGGAAATAGGTCCCGACTTCTTTTCCTGCTATAATATCAGTCAGAATATTCGCCCTGGATCCACCGGCAATTATTACCCGGCCGCCCGCGCGGGTAACGATCTCAGCCGCTTCGATCTTGCTTCTCATCCCCCCCCGGGAATGTTCATTATCAGTATCTTCGATCAGCCCGATAATCTCAGGGGTAATGGAATCAACCTGATGAATAACTTCACCGGATCGAACGGACCCCGAAGAACTCAACAACCCGTCCACATCAGTGAGCAAAATTAATAGATCCGCTCGGATCAGATTCGCGACCAAGGCTGCCAGTCTATCATTATCACCGAATTTAATCTCATCAACCGAAACAGTATCGTTTTCATTAATTATCGGAATAACTCCCTCCGTCAGGAGAGTCTGGAGCGTATGGCGGACATTGAGATTGCGATCACGATGATGGAGCCCATCCCGGGTGAGGAGGATCTGGCCAACGCAGTAACCGGCTTTCTTGAAATTCTCCTGATATATATGCATCAGGATTGCCTGGCCGACGGCAGCCGCGGCCTGAAGGCCTGGAAGAGAACGGGGCCGTTTCTTCATCTCCAACTCCTGTCTGCCGGCGGCGATAGCACCTGAAGTAACTAACAGAATCTCTATCCCCTGCTCCTTCAGTACGGAGATCTGATCAACGATCCGAGATATTAGAGTCTGGTCAACCACTCCATTCTCTCCGGCCAGGAGACGACTTCCCACCTTTACCACCACTCGCTTCACCTCGCGCAGGCCGCTCCGATTATGTTTTTCCTGTTTCATAAATTATCCGTTCCAGGTGGAATAGCCGACCCATCAGTTCCAACTGTTCCCTCCGATGGAATCAGTGGATCAGTTCCAATCACAGGAACCGTTCCATCAGTTTCAGCCGGAGCTGACTCCGGAACGGTTAGCATCTCCACCTCAAAGATCGCTTCTTTTAACTCCTCCAAGCCTCTGCTCTCTAAAGCCGATATCGGGAATACCTTTGAAGCGGGGACCTTCGAAGAATGAATAAACTCGCGGTATGCACTGTCCACCTCAGGAAGATCCATCTTGTTCGCCGCGATAAGAAATGGTTTATCGGCAAGATCCGATTTATAGAGTTTAAGCTCTCTGATGAGATTACTATAGTCATCGGCCGGACTGCGACCATCGGATCCAGCCATATCGAGGACAAATAACAGAATCCGGCTCCTCTCTATATGGCGGAGGAACTCATAGCCCAGACCAACATTGCGGTGCGCGCCATCAATCAGACCGGGAATATCAGCAACCGTTATTCTCCGATAACCATCAACCGGATCGGTAACGATCCCCAGAGCGGGACTGAGGGTGGTAAAAGGATATGATGCTATTCTGGGGTGTGCTTTAGAGATACGGGATAACAGGGTGGATTTTCCCGCGTTGGGATAACCAACCAGGCCAACTGTAGCCAATAGCTTCAGTTCAAGATAATAAACTCCCTCATCCCCGGGTTCACCCTTCTCAGCAATTCGGGGAGCCTGACGCGTGGAAGTGGCAAAGGAAGAGTTCCCCCGTCCGGCTTTTCCTCCACTGGCCAGACAGAGACGCTGCCCAGGTTCGACCAGATCGGCTACAATATTCCCTGTCTCTTCATCAATAACCAGTGTCCCGCGGGGAACCATCCTAACAATCGACTTCCCTCTCCGTCCCTGCTTCTTTTTTCCCTCACCCGGGCGTCCATTCTCAGCTTTAAGAAGCGGCTGGTAAGCAAAAGACAAAAGAGTGCCTACCTGTTCACTGGTCTCCAGGTAAACACTCCCTCCTTTCCCTCCCTTCCCCCCATCAGGACCTCCGCGAGGTACATATTTTTCTCTCCGGAAGCTGATGCACCCGTCACCGCCGCGCCCGGCTTTAACGGTAATCTTTGCCCTGTCAATAAAAGATTTTTTCAAAGCAAACGGGGGAGGAAGATGAATTAATTAGCTGGACCACACTCGAAAAGATATTTTCAACTTGTCGTGTTCAAAAAACTAAATATTCACCACGAAGAACACGAAGAGAAACAAAGAAAACCAAGGAATTTTTTCTGTTCTCTTCAAATTCCTTCGTGAACGCAGTCTACCCCGAAAAATTCGGGGTGTTCTTCGTGGTTAAAAAGGCTTTTCGAGAGAGCTCTAGCTGGCGACAACCGGAAGAACCGCGACATGTTTCTTTTGGCCATGGCTCTCGAAGTTGACAATGCCATCGATCAGCGCGAAGAGAGTATCATCACGTCCCCGTCCTACATTCTTGCCGGGGAGAACTTTTGTTCCACGCTGCCGGAGGATAATCGTACCACCTCTTACATACTGACCGCCGGACCTCTTTACTCCCAACCGTTTAGCTTCACTATCTCTCCCGTTTCGGGAACTTCCTTGTCCTGTTTTGTGAGACATATTATACTCCTTAGAACTTAGCACCTTCGGCGCAACGTTCTAAAGTGCCTTAAGTGCCTAAAGTGCGTTTAAGTGCCTAAAGTTAAAAAATCGCCTCGCCGATGGAGCTAAGTAATAAATTATTTTATTTATAACATTTATTGATTCAATATTTACAATCAACCAGGATGACTGTCATAGTTAGATTGCCGCGACACTTGAAATAGTTCAATCCTTCTCAGGTGATTTCTTTTTTGCCGCCGGTTTCTTCGGAGCGGCCGGTTTTTTAGCTGGGGCTTTCTTCTCTTTGGCCGGGGCCGGGGAAGTTTTCTTCACCGCCGACTTCTTCTTTGGAGCTTCAGCACTTTTTTCTTCAAGCTGCTTCTTATCGGCTTTCCCCGGGATGATTATCTTCTCGATTGCAACCGTGCAGAAATCCTGACGGTGGCCCCTTTTCCGATGAGAATCTTTCCGTCTTTTAAATTTAAAGACAACTATCTTATCGTATTTATCAAATTTAACAATTCTCCCCTCAACAGAGAATCCTTTGAGAATAGGGCGTCCTACTGAAGCCTTCTCTCCATCCCAATAAAGAAGGACCCGGGGGAAAGAAATCTGATCCCCGGTCACACCGGGTAATTTCGGTGTTTCTATTATTTCATTTTCTTGTACCAGGAATTGCTTCCCGGCGATCTCTACAACCGCAAAATTCATCTTTATTCCTCCATTTTGAATCAAATCTAAGTAAGTATATTTATTCTGTCAACTCAATTATTACACCATCTCCTGTCCATTGCTGGAAAGAGCCCATACTCTATATTCCTGGAACCCGAGTTCCGCGTTATCGATGATACTAATCCTGATCCCCCGACGCCGGGCAAACCGACGCAACTGACCCCAACCTTCTTCCAGAAGATACCGGGCCAGTTCAGGCGCGGCTTCAATCCGAAATCTCTTCACCTTGGGATACTCATACGCGCCCGTCCGAAGTTTTCGCTCGATCTCCAGGCCAAGACTGAAGAGAGACTTGACGACACCCAAACTCCGGCAATAGGGGCAGGTCTCATAGACTTTTTGCAAGAAACTCTCTTCCTCTCTCTGACGGGTCAATTGGATCAGTCCAAAATCCGAGAATGGCAGGACCCGGGTCCGGGCTTTATCCTTCTTCAATCCCTTCAATAATACCGACATAACCTGCTTCTGATTTCTCCGGGAAGACATATCAATAAAATCAATAACTACAATTCCCCCCAGGTTACGAAGCCGCAATTGTGTTGCCACTTCCTCCGCCGCCTCCAGATTTGTCTTCAAGACCGTCTCTTCCTGGCCACCCTTTCCCTTGTGCTTCCCGGTATTAACATCCACCGCGACCAGGGCTTCCGCCTGGTTGATGACCAGATACCCTCCACACTTTAACCATATCTTCGGATTGAAGAGTTTCGCTACTTCCTTCTCTAAATTATATTTATCAAAAAGGGGCTTGCGTCCCCGGTAGTAAACAAGCTTGGACTGGGTCTGGGGAGAAAAACTGGCCAGAAAATGATTAATCTTCTTGTATTCCGATTTTGAATCAACGGTAATATCTTTGACATCGCTTAAGAGAGAATCACGGATTACCCTCAATACCAGCCCCAATTCCTCATGCAAGAGCGCGGGGGCCTTTGACTTCTTATCCTGTTTCTGAGCAGATTTCCAGGTATTCAAAAGATATGTCAGATCTTTTTTGAGGTTTTTCTTGGTTGCCGCGGCGGCGGCAGTACGAACAATAACACCGGCTTCTTTCGAAGGATCAAGCTCCATCATTATCTTCCGCAGACGTGACCGCTGTTCTCTATTGCTGATCTTTCGGGAAACTCCTATCCGCTTCTCCAGGGGAGTTAAAACCAGATACCGCCCTGGAAGACTGATCTGGGTTGTCAACCGGGCACCTTTACTCCCAATCGGTTCCTTCACCACCTGTACTATGATCTCCTGTCCTTTTTGAAGGAGCTGCTCTATAGTGCGAATTGATTTTTTCGGTCCCCGCTTATTCCGCTGATCCGGTTCATCTTCAATCTCGTCCTCCCAGATAGATGAGGACCGAGCCATCTCTCTCAGGGGCAGGAAACCATCTTTCTCCAATCCAATAGTGACAAATGCCGCCCCCAGACCACGGAGAATGGTGCTGACTCTCCCTTTATAGATATTGCCCAACGGACTCTGTTTCTCATCTCGTTGCAGATAAAACTGTTCAACTTTTCCATCAGCAATTACCGCCACCCGATTCTCATTGGGATGACAGTTAATTATTATTTCTTTACTCATTAATATTTTCCTTTGGTATTAATATATTCAATAGATTATCTGGATCTACTTAATAAGCAACCTCTTTCTTCCTTTATAAGCTGGTAGATAGACCATACTCGAAAAGGTATTTTCAACTATTTGTGCCAAAAAACTAAATATTCACCACGAAGATCACGAAGAACACGAAGAAAAACAAATAAAACTATGTAATTTTTCCTGTTGATTCAAATTCCTTCGTGAACGCAGTCTACCACGAAAAATTCGGGGTGTTCTTCGTGGTTAAAAAGGCTTTTCGAGCAAGGTCTAGATAGAACCCCAATCGCTGCCATCTCAAGCCGACCAGATATTCACGCTCCACCCCCGATAATGTGGCGAGAACATCATACGGGCGATTATTTTCATCCAGGGAGAGAAGCATGTTGAGAGATTCTCTCTCTCCATCGAGAACGGCATACTCCAATTGCTCTACCCCCCGACGGATATTAATAATCTTGATCTTTCCCTTTCTTACATACTCCAGAGGCACTTCCGTCTTAGCCATAAATTCCTCGATATCCCGATCCGTCACCCGAACCGAATCGGAGAGATATACGCGATATTCAACCTCTCTAATCAACTTACCGAGTGACGGCGAATCTTCCGGCGGCAGAAACGCGCCTTCTGCCTTCATCCCCACCGGTAATACATCATTTAAACTAACAATAATTTCATCCGTCTCAACCAACTCGGTAAGATGGATCTCTATCACCTCATTAAACCCTTCCATCCCCACCTTGAGCGGAGGGCAGAAGGTCACCCGGGGATGGGGACTGTAGCCTTCCGAGTAGCGAATCGGAAGTTCGATTCGGGAGAATGACCGGAATAATATCCGCATCAGATCCCGGTGGGACGTGAATCGGATCAGACCGGTTTTGGAGTATATTAATCGTAACTTCATTTTTTATCTGCCACAGACCAATTTAAACTCGTCCCTTTTTTAGCCGCAAAAAAAGCGCAAAATTCGCAAGAGATACGGACCTGTGGGATGTCCAGTCCTGATTTAATGTTGTCACCTTTTGAACATTCTTCCCCTACCTCATCCCTTTTTTACAAGACAATTTTGGGACCCCGAAATCGTCTTGTCTAATTGTCTTTCGAAGTTCGATGTTCGAAGTTGGACGTTCGAAGTTCAGTCTTCAATCTGTCCCTCCTCCTTCCTCCTCACTCAAACGCTTTCCTCGCCTCTCGAACCAAAACCTCCTTCTCTACCCCGGTTCCAATATGGTCCCAGGGAAGCGGATCATCGTATTCATACCCGGGAGATAGATACCATTCCATATCAACTCCGGCACGCTTAAACGCTCTATCCCAACCTTCTTTATTAAAACATTCACTCCAACCATCAAAATTGCACCCTTCATCCCGAGCAGCCTCCAGCACCTCCCCCAGGCGCCGGTCGCCACGGGCAAATACCCCTTCTAATTGGCTTAACTCCACCAGATGATATTTCAGCTTTACCTTCCCGGATTTAACCGCACGCCGCAGAATGCTCTTCTTCCGAATAATTGTCCCGGCGTCCTCCGTTACCACCCACTGAAATGGGGTCCCGGGCTTCGCGACATAATTAGATATCGACACATTCAGCCGTCCTCCCCAGCCGGAGAACCGATTGATGATATCCGCCATAGAGATAATGTCTTCTTCCGTTTCGGTAGGAAGTCCAATCATGAAATAGAGCTTGATCGTACGCCAACCCAGTTTCTTCAGTTCCCGACCGGCCTGAAAGAGAGAATCTACATCCAGAACTTTATTTATCACCCGTTGTAACCGGACGCTTCCGGCTTCCGGAGCTAGGGTAATCCCGCTCTTTTTCATCCTGGTCAACTCCCGGAACATTCTTTCATTGACAGAAGCCACATTCAAAGAAGGAAGAGATAGTCGAGACTTCTTCTTTGCCAGTTGAGGTGACAATTTTTCCATCAACTCACCTATTCCCGGATAATCACCGGTGGAGAGAGACAGGAGCGATACCTCTTCAAAACCGGCTTCATCCACCAGCTTCTCCGCCTGCCGGATAACAACCTCCTCATCTTTAAGACGCACCGGGCGACCGGTCCAGCCGGCATGACAGAATCGACAACCCCGCTTACACCCCCTCATTATCTCCACCACTCCTCGATCATGTACAATTTCGGTAATCGGAACCAGGGGATTATCTATTCTGGAACTGTTAATATCCCGCAGTATCCTCCTCTCTATCCGCTCCGGAATTCCCGGTTCAATCGGATGAATCACCCTGAATCGGTCTGATTTATCATACTCCACTTTATAAAGTGCCGGAGCATAGATACCCGGTACCGTGGCAACCAGGAATTTCAAGAGTTCCTCTTTCCCCGTACCCGGATCTCCTTCTCTCTTATCCTGAAATTGTTTATAAGCGACCAGCAGTTCTACAACTGCTTCTTCTCCATCTCCGATCAAAAAAATATCAAAGAAATTCGCCAGCGGCTCCGGGTTAAATGTTCCTACTCCTCCGCCTAAGAGCAATGGATAATCAGGCCAGAGACGATCACTTGCCCGACGAGGCACTCCAGCCAGATCCAACATGGAGATAATGTTGGTATAGGTAAGCTCCACCTGAAGAGAGAATCCCCAGATATCGAACTCGGCGGCAGGGGTAAAAGACTCAAGTGAATAGAGAGGAATACCATTTCGGCGCATACCCTCTTCCATATCCATCCATACCGCGAAGGCTCGTTCGGCTGATGCCCACTCCAGACGATTGACAATATCATATATGATCCTCAGGCCATGATGGCTCATCCCCAATTCATAGACATCAGGATAGCTGAGCAGTAGCCTGACCCCTGCATCAGGACGGAACACAGAATTAATCTCCCCCCCGATATACCGAGCCGGACGACGGACAAAAGGAAGAATCTTCTCCTCTAATTTTTTTCTTATATTCATTTGAAAGAAGTGCCTTAAGTGCCTAAAGTTTGAAGTGCCTAAAGTTGTCGCCTCACTGAGCTTACTCGCTAGAGGTGCCGGCGCTTAATACCGAAAGAGCCAGGTGAAGGCACAACTTTAGGCACTTTAGCGCACTTTAGGCACTTTCAACTTCTTTCAAAAGGCACTTTAGCGCACTTACAACTTACTTACTAACTAATAATAATACCTATGCGCGTAAACACTCTCGCATAACCCCAGGATTATTAATACAGTCGTGGTCACCGACCCCCCATAACTGATCAAAGGCAGGGGCAGTCCGGTCGCGGGAAGAAGGCCTGCGGCCATCCCGATATTTATTCCCACATGACTGGCTAAAACCAGTATCCCTCCCGTAATCAGAAGCTTACCGGCCGGTTCCCGGGATTTATGCGCCATGACGAAGAGACGGATGAAGAGCAGACCATAAAGTGCCAATATTACCATGCACCCGACAAACCCGCCCTCTTCCGCCACAACCGAGAATATAAAATCAGTCTGACGTTCCGGTAAGAAACTCAGCATATTCTGGGTCCCCGACAACCATCCCTTACCCCATACTCCACCGGAACCAATTGCTATCTTAGATTGAATAATGGTGTACCCGGCCCCGGATGGATCAAGTTCAGGATTAATAAATACTACCAGCCTGCTCTTCTGATAATCCTTGAGCGCGAACCAGGAGACTGGAGCAAGAATCGCCAGAACCAGCAGGATAACTAATATATATTTCATCCTCCCGCCCGCGACATAGATCATCCCCAGAGTCAACGGGAGAAATATCATAGCAGTACCCAGATCAGGCTGTTTAAGGATCAGAATGGCCGGTATCGCGGCCAGCAGGCCGGGAACTAAAATGAAAGACCAGCGCTCATAGCGATCGGATTTATACGAGAGATAATGAGCCAGCATTAAGACCAGAGTTATCTTGGCGAATTCCGATGGCTGAATAGTAAAACCTCCCAGCTGGATCCAGCGCCGAGCGCCGAATCTACTCTCTCCCAGCGCCACAATAACCAGCAGTAAGACCGTTGTAATTCCACCCAGGAGGTAGGCATGCTCTACCACTCTGCGGTAATCAACCGCTGCCAGAACGAAAAAAGAAAAAAGCCCCAGAGCCAGCCAGAAGACCTGTTTCCTGAAAAAGAGAGTCCCGGTATCAGCGCTCAACTGGTATGAAGCGCTATATACAGCCATCGTACCGATCGCGGAGAGCAGTAACACTACAATCAGCAGATACCAGTCGATATATTTTAAGATTCTGAATAAATTCATTGATTTAGCGCCTTCGGCGCTAACGTTAAAAAATAAGAACGTTGAAGATAAAAAATGTTAAAGATCGTTGAATCCCATTCTATTGCCGGGGCGTCTTTTTTAACTTTCGGCACTTTATTCATCCGCCAAAGTGCTTGTGCTCGCATCCCGATTATTTCGAGGCATCCCGAACTTAATCCGGGGCTTTAGCGACGGAGGAAGCGCACTTGAGGCACTTAAGGCGCTTTAGAGCATAGCCCGAACGAAGTGAGTGCTATGTTCTACTCCCAATATCGCTTGAAGAACTCCCCCGCCAATGGGGCCACATCCCGGCCGCCGGACTCCGCTCCTTCTAAAATAATTGCCAGGACCACCTCCGGATTCTCGGCCGGCGCCAGGGCCAGAAACCAGCCGTGCGTCGTGTATTCCGGAGCTCTTCCAACCTGTATCGTCCCGGTCTTTCCCGCCACTGTAATATCAGGATGAGCCGCCGCCGGGCCGGTGCAATGCTCAGCATTAACCACCCGGATCATTCCCCCCAGTATCTCCCGGCGAATCTCCTCCGGAAGATCAATCTGCTTCCATACGATTGAATCCGATTCCTTAATTACCTCTCCCGCCGGAGAAGTTATCCTTTCTATAATTCCCGGCCGGTAGAGGGTACCTTTATTAGCGATTATAGATCCCAACCCCGCCATCTGGAGCGGCGTAACCAGCAGATATCCCTGCCCGATTGACATATTAACCGTATCTCCTGGGTACCAGGATTCTTTGAGAATCCGTTTTTTCCAACTCCGATCGGGAACAAGACCGGGCCGCTCACCTCCAATCTCAATCCCGGAGATACTGCCAAACCCTATAGCTCGGGCAAATTTAGAGATCCGGTCGACACCCAGCTCCAAACCCAGATTATAAAAATAGATATTACATGAGTGCTGGATCGCCTCCTGAACATTAACCGGACCATGGCCGGAGAGGCGCCAACAGCGGAAGGTACTCTGCCCCAGGTTGAAGAAACCACTGCAGTCATAAGTTGTACTGGGAGAGACAACCCGGGAACTTAAACCAGCCATGGCTACTACCAGCTTAAAAGGAGACCCGGGCGGATATTCCCCCGCCAATGCCCGGTTTAAAATAGGAGCGTTGGGATTAGAGAATACGATATCCGCGTCCTCCTTCATAACCGGTCGAATCAGCCGGTTGGGATCAAAGGCGGGATGACTGACCATAGCCAGAAGATCCCCATTGCGCGGATCCAGAGCCACCGCCGCGCCGCTCCATCCTTCCATCAGTTCATCTAAAATCAGCTGGGCCCGGATATCCAGAGCCAGATAGATGTCATCTCCCGGCTGGGGTTCCTTTCTGCCCAGGACTTTATCCCGATACCCCCTTGCGTTGATCTGCAGCTGCTCTACCCCGGCGACTCCCTTGAGATAATGATCATAAGCTTTCTCAACCCCCATCTTTCCGATATCATCCTGGGCCCGATAACCGGTACCGGAGAGCCTCTTCAGTTCTCTGGGATTGATCTGGCCGACATATCCGACAATATGTACAATGGCGGAGCCGTAAGGATAATGCCTGATCGGGTTGACCTGGACATCGATCCCGGGGAGAGCTGGACTCATCTCTTCCAGAATAGTAGCTGACTCCATTCCT
>Ga0208905_1000155_pt1 | contig 33738 bp, 29 predicted proteins | sample AntAceMetag02UKS_FD_184776 | JGI IMG/M metagenome (GOLD analysis project Ga0208905, IMG submission 184776) | Saline lake microbial communities from Ace Lake, Antarctica - Antarctic Ace Lake Metagenome 02UKS (SPAdes) (version 2) | ecosystem: Environmental > Aquatic > Non-marine Saline and... | reverse complement strand
AAACCTTGACATAATCGACCCATTACCCCGGCATCATTACGTCATCGGTCGCAGAGTGTAGTGACCAAAAAAGGTGGTCGTTTTGTTGCAAATCAATGACTTACGTTAAATTCGGGGGAAAGTTGGGCTAAGTCCTTACCGGCGTTTAGCTGCGTGCACTATCTCCAAAGCCTCGGCCATCGAGATCTTTTTATGAACGAGTTTGAAGATGGCTTTCATCATCAGTCGGGGATTATCATGCTGAAAGACATTCCTCCCCACTGAGACCCCGGCTCCGCCGGCCTCCAGTGACTCGCGGATCATGGTAAAGATGCTCTTCTCATCATCCGCCCGCTCGCCTCCGGCGATTACTACCGGAATTGGGCATCCTTCCACTACCTGGCGGAAGCTGCTGACCGAGCCGGTATAGTTCACTTTGACGATGTCCGCTCCCAGTTCGGCCGCGATCCGGGCTGCGTGTTTAACCCCTTCCACATCGAACTCGCTTTTAAACTTCTCGCCCCGGGTGTACATCATGGCCAGCACCGGCATCCCCCATTCCATCGCGGTGACGCTGACCATTCCCAGGTCTTTAAGCATCTCTGTCTCATCCTCCGCCCCGATATTAACGTGAATCGAGACCGCGTCCGCTCCCATCTTGAGCGCCATCTCCACCGAATTGACCAGGACCTTGGTGTTGGGATCGGGACTCCAGACGGTGCTCCCCGAGAGGTGGAGGATCAGGCCCAGATCCTTGCCGTATTTTCGGTGTCCGAAGAGAGGAAGACCCATGTGCCCGAGAACGGCATTGGCTCCTCCCCGGGCGACCTCATTTACCATCTCCCGCATATTGACCAGCCCGCGAATCGGTCCCAGGGTGACACCGTGGTCCATCGGCACGATGACGGTCCTTCCGGTCTTTCGGTTTAGTATCCTTTCCAGACGAATCTTCTTCCCCAGCAGCATCTCGATTCTCCTTTAATAATATTTTTACCCGGTAAAAATATTATTATTATTCGCCGGAGGCGCTTGTCCGCCTTTGGAGGAGATGTGTCTTCGGCGAGAAGTTCTTAAAAAGCGATGTTTTTAACAACATGCAACACGCAGTATATCTCTCTGCATCTTGCCGTAAAGTAATTTTTTAGTGAATGAACAATAAAAATTCAGAAGACAGGCTCCTAGAACTTCGTGAATTTAGTGGGTTTCAATTCTTGGGCATTAATCCGGGTTAATGTGATGTGCCGGTCGGAAGGTGGTCCCCGGCCTCTTCATCTGTCTGATAATCTAGGACCTTGATCGAGATGGCGCCGATGATGTTTAAAAGCCGTAACTGCTCGACCAGGTCGCCCTGGCTCAGTTTTATATGGGTGGCATCGGCCCGAACCTGCCCGAAGACCGGATCGACCGGGATCCATCTCCCCGTGTGAACTTCCGCCCATTGATGGTAGTAAAACTTACCGTCTTCGATCTCCACGAGGCCCGAGACCTGGCGGGCCGGGAGGCCGAGACTGCGGGCCAGAGCGACAAAGAGGACCGAGTGGGCTTTGCAATCCCCCGACCTCTTCTTTAGGACATCAAGAGCGTTAGGGATCGCCGCCAGGAATGATTTTTCAAGGTTTTGATAGACCCAGTCAACGAGCCTCTCGGTCACCCGGCCGGCGTTTTTTTCGTTCCCGGCAATCTCTTGGGCCAACTGCCGGACGGAGGAGTGGGTGCTCTGAAGATAGGCGGTCGGTTTCAGATAGGGCTTGAGATCGGCATCCAGAACGGGGAGCCGTAGTGCCGGAACGTTCGGATCTTCCTGGACCGAGATCTTGAGATAATAGGTCTGAGGCCCAAGCTTTTCGAATCGCTGCCGGGGGGATGAGAGGAGAAGACCGGTATCATCTATTCCGCTTAGCCTCATGGTCAATGAGCGAGCATGTCGGGGATCGGGGACCGGGCGGTCCGGTGTGATAGAGGTCATGAGGAGGAGGTCGCTGGCATACCCCATGTCTTTCGACTCTTTCTCCCCTTCCTCACGGATGGTAATCACCCCCCCCACCTTCGCTTCCAGGATATGTAGGTGCTGGTCGATCAGGGAGAGAGTCTTGATGCCGAGCTGTGGGAACTCGGAGGCGACCCGATAGATGGTGGTCGGCACCCCGCTGATGAACCGCTTCTCGATCGAATCGACGGTATGTTTGATCCGGACCGTGGTCAGGAGGGTGGTCTCGAACTGGGTGGTCTCCACGATTGTTCCCGGCGGGGCCTGAGAGTGGACCAGGACCAGGTCGGCCAGCGCATCGGCCAGTTTTTCCTCAGGCGCCGGGATCTCCTCACGGCCGGTCGGGGTCGTCACTTCAAAGAGACTGTTCTTCTTTAGTCCGGTGAATGAACTATGCCCCAGAAGAGAGTTCTGCGCCGAGGTGAAGGCCACCAGCCCCTGCCCCGGGAGGTAGATCTTCTCTTCCCGGATCGACATCTCATGGGTCCTTCCGCCCAGATTCAGGCGGTAGAAGATGGAGGACTCAGAGGTATAGGCTCTCCGGCCATGGTAGTCGGTTTGAGCGAGGCGGAAGGAGCCGTAACCGACTTTATTTCCCATCAGGTAGGCGCCGTACCAGCGGGTACCGAGGTAAGGCGCCGGGTCGAATTTTACAGCTTGGTTCTCTACTGCCCGGGCCGAGATGCCGAGGAAGCACCCGGCCAGGACGAGTACGGCGCCGGTTTTTTTTATGGTCATTGAATGATAAACTGTTGCCGTTTCGGGGGCGTCGGCATCGGTTTCGGGGTCGGGGTAGGCGACGGCCGGTTGTTGATCTGTTCCATAATCAAGCCGGCTTCTTCAGGCGAGAAGTTACCGACCAGGTGGATCCAGTCCTTCCGGCGGACCGGGACCATCTTAAAGGCTTTGCGTACGGTCCCGTCTATGGTGAAGATGATGGTTCTCCCGACGTTCCCCATCATCGCCTCACGGTATTTTCTTTTCCCTTCCGGAGTTAAATAAAAACGGAGAATCGGTGGGTCAGCCTCCAGGTTCGAGAAGGCCCCGGCGATATCGTTCTCGGTCAGCCAGGGAACTTCCTGGACGATCTCAAACTCCCCTTTCTGATTGTCTACCGGGATGATCCGGGCCGGCCGTCGAAAGAAGAGTTCCACGGGGATAGAGCGGGAAGTCGGCGAGAGAGAGGGCGAAGGAGCGGGAGATGGAGAAGATACTAGTGGAGCAGAGGTGGCTCCACCACATTCTTCTCCACCCGCGCCCGCTGTGAAGATCATTACCGACATTAAGAGATAAGGCAGATTGAGCATCTTTGATTGATAACCCTCAAGAAACAGGTATATTATAGTAGAGCCTGTTCGCTTTAAAGACGGACTCTAACTCTGAAGAAATTATAACAATTTAAGGGGCAATAATCAAAACTAATCCAATTTACCTGAATTATTCATGCCTTGAGGAGATTACGATGCCGATATTTGAGTATGCCTGTCCCCGGTGCCGGAAGATATTCAGTTTTCTGGTCCGCAACCGCGCCAAAAAGAAGAAGCTCCGCTGTCCCCGGTGCGGCACCACAAAACTGAAGAGGGTTTACAGCTCCTTCTCCCTGGGTCATTCTGAAGAGAGCCGCCTGGAGAAGATGGCTGATCCCTCCTTCTTCGCCGGTTTGGACGAGAAGGATCCCCGGAGTCTGGCGCGCCTGATGAGGAAGATGGCCCAGGAGACCGGAGAAGAGATGGACGATGAGATGAGAGAAGCCTGCGAGCGGCTGGAGGCAGGTGAGGATCCGGAGAAGCTGGAGGAGTTGATGGGCGCTGGATATAGCCGGGATAACAGCGGCACGCTCTATGAGTAGGGGATGGTCTTGAAAAGTGAACTAATCAAGAGGAATTATGTTTTTGTTAAAATCAAAATTTGATTAGTTCACTTTTCAAGACCGTCCCCTAAATTACGGAGGCGGCGGCGACAGAGGTTGATGAGGGGTTGAGAGGTCGCGGCGCGTCTTTTGAACTCGTCTGTCCAACGATCCTGATGAGCACGGTAGAGCTGTTGCAGCAGGCTGTGGCTGATCCCCCGCCAGGTCTTCTTCTTGGCAGCCGCGAAGCGCGCGAACGGTAGTTCGTACTCGTCCGCCGGCCACCGCTCGGCGAACGCTTTCTTCAGTGTCAATCCCCGGTGGGCCAGCTCCAGCATCTTCTCCCAGTAAGAGCGGACGTCTTCCAGGTACTCGGGGACATTGAAGGCCCGGGCACCCCCGTCATAGATGACGCACCGCTCCAGAGGATAGGAGAGGTTCCGGAACTGGGAGAGCTCGAACTCAGGGGCCAGGAGGGCCGGTGACCGCAACAGGTCCGTCCCCTGGAGTTTGACGGCTACCTTGGTCTTGGAGTCGGCGAGGTGAAACTTCCCCTCAATATAGACCAGGTAGGTCTTCTGATAATTAGGAAAGACCGAGCGGAAGAGAATATCATACTTCCGCAGGGTCTTCTCGGCCTTGTGGCAGCCGATGGTGAAGAAGAAGACGTTCCGGACCGAACGCCCCAGGTTTTTAGCCAGCCGGAAGATGATATCAAAACCATTCTGGACGGTCACACCGGTGGCCACGATCTCCCCGATAAAGAGGCTCGCGCCCTCCGGGATCTCTAACTTCCGGTACTGGTCGTCCTTGATGTACCACCGGCCAAACCGGTTCCGCTGCCGTTGTGAGGTGAGAAAGGACGAGAGGTGGGTATTGAAGCCGATGGCATCATAGAGGCTCTCACGGATAGCGAAGTTCAAGCCGGAGCGGAGGAAATGGATGACGCTGATACTGGTTGGTTCAAGAGAGCGAATTGCCTCTCGCTCCGGGAAATACTCGAGAGCCAGAGTTATGATCTTCCGCATGGACCGGGTGAATTCACACCCGAAGATCTCGGGGCGGTTCAAGAGGTCGCGGGAGCAGGACGTGGAGAGGATATAGGACTGAATCTGCTCGGGATAATCTTCGAAAAGCCGGTAGTAGGTAATCTGCTGGTTCTTCAGACATGGTTTTAAGAAATCCATATTCGCTCCCGGATTATGACAGTATGAAGGTCGAACATTATAATAAAGAAACGGAGGGGAGCAGTCAAATAGTTAATCTCATCACCCGCATTTTTTAACTTGTTAATTCCGTCAAACCGGGATAGCCTGCTCGCCGCGGATATGAGAGTATCAGCATCGGAAATTGTATTTTTTAACAGGATTTACAGGATAAAGCTGGATAAAATTAAAAAAATTCTTGTTAATCCTGTTATCCTGTCTGAAAAAGTCCCCCACCAAGGCGGGGTTAAGTTCTGAATGGAGGTGACTGCGATGAGTGTCATTGCGAAAAGCGAACTGAAAAAACTAATCCGGGAAGGGGTGATCAAGATCGAACCCTTCTCGGAAAGACAGATCGGCCCGGGTTCGGTTGACCTTCACCTGGGGAGCACATTTCTGGCATATAAGAAGGTGCGGGATATCTATCACATTACCGACCAGGCCGATTACCGGCAGATCACCCAGAAGATCAAGGTTAAGGACTATTTCCTGCTGCTCCCGGGTGAGTCGGTGATGGGCATGACCCGGGAGAAGATCACTCTTCCGGATAATATCTGCGGGCGTCTGGAAGGAAGGAGCCGTTTCGCCCGCCTGGGACTCCTGGTCCACATTACCGCCAGCTTTATGCATCCCGGGATCTCCAACCATCAATTTCTGGAGATGTATAACGCCAGCCCTATCCCCCTGGCGATCCATCCGGGAACCATGATCTGCCAGTTTATCTTTGAGTACACGATCGGGAGAGGACATTACCGGGGCAAGTTTGAGAAGCAGTAGTTTAATGAAGATTAAGAAAGACAGAGTTATTAAGGTTATCAAATCAAAGAAGAACCGGCCGCTGACCCGGAAGGATATCCACCGGCTTCTCCACCCCAACGCGCATGGAAGCCGGGAACTTGACCGGCTGCTCGATGAGATGGAAGCGTCCGGCATGATCATCCGGGTTAAGAACGGGCGTTATGCGGTTCCGAAAGAACTGGGACTGGTCGTGGGCAAGCTGGAAGTGAACCCCCGGGGCTTTGGTTTTGTCATTCCGGAGAAAGACCTTGGGGGGGATATCTATATCCACAAGGAGGATATGGCGACTGCCCTTCACGGGGATACTGTTCTGGTCCGCCTGGAGAAACCCCGGCGGCGAACCCGGCGGCGGAGCTCTTCGGGGAGGGTGATCAGGGTCATCCAGAGAGGGAGCAGGGAGATTGTGGGAACGCTGAAAAAGACCGGCTCCCTCCTCTATCTCCTTCCCGACAACCCTTCATTTATCCACGACATCTACATCGACCGTACCCGCGCCGGCTCCGCCCGGCCAGAAGATAAGGTGACCGTCCGGGTTACCGGCTGGCCCTCACGGCGTCTGAACCCGGAAGGAGAAGTGGTGGAGGTGCTGGGGAAGGCGGGGGTGCCGCAAGTGGATACGCTTTCGGCGATCAAGGCGTACGATCTTCGGGAAGAGTATCCGGAAGAGGTCCTGGAAGAATTGGAGAAGATTGATCGGCGCATCACCCCGGAGGAGATCCACTCCCGGGAGGATCTTCGGGAACTGGTTCTCTTCACTGTTGATCCGGACGATGCCCGGGATTTCGACGATGCCGTCTCATTGCATAAGACCAAAGAAGGCAACCTTGTGCTGGGGGTACATATCGCAGATGTCTCCCATTATGTGAGAGAGGGATCGGCCCTGGACGCGGAGGCCCGGGAACGGGGAACTTCCGTCTACCTCCCGGCCCGCGCTCTCCACATGTTGCCCCCGCGCCTGGCTACGGATATCTGCAGCCTCCAGCCCGGAGAAGACCGCAGGGCAAAATCGGTCTTTATCACCTTCACTCCGGAAAGCAAGCGGCTGGAGTATCGTTTCTGCCGTTCATTAATCAGGTCCCGGCGTCGCTTTACTTATGGAGAGGTGAGAAAGATTATCTTAGAGAAAGATGCCGGGGCCCGGGCCGTTTCCCCGGAATTGACTGCCCGACTGGATGAGATGGCGGAACTGGCCCGCCGGTTACGGGATGCCCGGTTCAAGCGGGGAGCCTTCGATTTCGATATGCCGGAGGCGAAGATCATCTTCGATCACGAGGGCTTGATCTCGGACGTGCGGCTGGAAGAGTCGGACCTGGCCCACTGGCTGATCGAAGAGTTCATGCTGGCCGCGAATGAAGCCGCGGCCGACTTCCTGACCGATCGTCGTGCTCCGCTGATCTACCGGGTTCACGAAGAGCCGGACGATTCCGACCTTTTTGAGTTCGTAGAGTTCGCCGCGGCCTTCGGATATATGATCAAGAACCCCCGGAACCGTAAAGAGATCCAGACCTTCCTGGACTCGGTCCGGGATACTCCCCTGGCCACCACCCTCCAGACCGCTTTTCTGCGGTCCATGAAGCAAGCCGAATATTCCGCCGTCAACATCGGTCATTTTGGTCTGGCCAGTCCCCGTTACGCTTACTTCACCTCGCCGATCAGGCGTTACCCGGACCTCCATACGCATCGGCTGTTGGAGAGGATCCTGCAGGATGAGAAACCGGAGCCTCAGCCGAACCTCAAATCTCTCGCCCGGCACTGTTCGGAGACGGAAAGGATCGCCGAGAAGGCCGAGAGAGAGATGCTCCAGCTCCGGAAACTCCAGTTCTTCGGCCGACACCTGGCTTCCGGTGAGAGCCCGGTCCTCAAAGGAGTTATCACCGGGATGAAAAATTTCGGCTTTATCGTCTATCTAAACCGGTACCTGCTGCGTGGCCTGGTCCACGTCTCAACTCTGACCGATGACTTCTACCGAATGGACCGGAGCGGGACCCGGCTCCGAGGGCGCCGGACCGGGCGGGAGTTAACCGTCGGGGATGAGGTGCGGGTCCGGGTGGAGAAGGTGGACATGCAGAAAAAACAGATTGATTTTGTTGTCTATTCAGGTTGATAATCTCTGATAATGACTGGCGCTCCGCCGGGTGGGGACGATAGATCAAAGGAGGTGCGTGAAATGCCGAAATTAATTCAAGGCGGGAATTATGTCTACGGCTGGATCGTGGTGGGGGCCGACGGGTCGATCCCCCTCCCTGATGAGCTGAGGACGGAGTACGGGATAGAGGGTGAGCAGGACATGATCCTCATCCAGGGGAGTGAGGCCTTAGGAGGATTTGGAGTTTGCCGGCATGACAAGCTCAAGGCTTCCGGCATGGGGGTTATCCTGGAACGTTACCGAGAACTGGAGACGACTCCTTCCGGCGAGCCGGTGATGGTGAAAGGGAAGAGCAAGATCTACGGGAGAGCCCCACTGGGAGGCGACTACCGTCTGAAGCTCTTGCCGGAGATCCGGAAGACCTTTGGGGTATCTCCCGGCGATCGGCTTCTGGCTATCCGGGGGAGCGGGGTGGTCCTCTCCTTCGCCTCCGCCGGCCCCATCCTCAAAGAAGCCCGCCGGTACGAAGACCTGGCGGTCTGGGAATAATTTCGAGAGTGACGCGGAAACAGTCAGCAGTCGCTCTGATGGGGATTCTCCTGCTGGCGGCCGCCCTCCGTCTCTGGGGGATTACTTACGGGCTGCCCTGTACTTACTGTCGCCCGGACGAGGATCGCCTGATAAACACAGCCCTTCGGCTCTCGCTGGAGGACCCCAACCCCCATTATTTTATCTGGCCGAGTCTTCCCTTTTATCTTACCCGAGGATTATTGGAAGGGTATTCAGTATTCGTGAGCTGGATATCCGGAGGGGGATTAACTTCTGCGGGTATGCTTTATGGAACCGACCCGGCCTCCCAATATTTGTTTCTTAGACTGATTTTTTGTGGGCTGGGGATAGCTACCGTTTTTTCTCTTTAATCTTCTGGGGAAGAAGATGTTCTCGGCAGATACGGGGTTACTGGCAGCTTTTTTCCTCTCCGTCTCTTTTCTGCACGTCCGCGATTCCCATTTCGCTATGCTGGATATTCCCTTCACTTTTTTTTGCGTAGTATTTTATCTATGTATCTGGGGAGTCTATCTCAACGGGAGTTGGAGATCATATTTGTTGACCGGATTCGTTGGGGGGATAGCCACAGCTTTTAAATATTTTGGAATAGTGCTGATTATTCCTCTGTTTATAGCCGGTATAATCGCTTCCCCGCGAAGCCCGGGTAATTTTTTAACTCGGGCTTTTAGTATTAAATTTATAACAACCCTGATTTTGTTCTGTCTTGTCCTGGCGATTACCTCGCCATATATAATACTTGATTTTTCATCATTCATCTTGGATATCAAAGAAGAAATTTTATTATCTCAATATAAATCAGGGCACACTCTATTACCTCAACTACGAACCGCCCGGGGATGGCTATATCACCTCGCCTTTTCTTTGCGATATGGCATGGGTCTGTTACCGGAGCTTATCTGTATATCAGGTGTGTTATGGAGTGTGTATAGATCATTCAAGGGGGAGAGGCAGCATCTTTTACTTTTATCTTTTATTGTCCCTTTTTATTTATTGCTTTCCCCTCAGAAAAAACCCTTTATGCGTTACGTGACAGTAATGTTGCCTTTTCTTTATCTATCGGGCAGCCGGATTATTACGGATAATTTAAGCAGGATTGGGGGCTTGAAAGGTAAGATTATACTGCTCCTGATAGCTTTAGCCGTAATCGCGGAGCCGCTCCATAACCTTTATCTACATGACAAGTTGTTGGGAAGGAAAGATAGCAGGAATTTAGCAAGCAGGTGGATGGAAAAGAATATCCCCCAGACAGCATTTATAATTTTATCCAATCCCTTAATTTTTGGGAATCCTCCGGTCTTCAATAAATATTATCATCGAATCTCCTTAAGTGGAGAGGAGACACCTGAAGACCTGGAACGGCTGTCGTATTTATTAAGATCAAGGCAAGCTTATCTGATAGTGAATGATCATTTTCTTCTTTATTCTTCAGTAAATCAAGATGCGATATCATATCTGATACAACTCGGTGATTTAGTTTATTCTATCGAAGCATTCGAGAGTTCCAACGCTTGCCGGCCCATATATGATCCCTTCGACGCGTACTATCTTCCATTGGCCTCGTATCGCGGAGTGAAACATGCCGGACCTAATATTCGGATATATCGTTTCCCCCGGTCTCCAAATTCCTGATTAAAACCTGGGCCTGAGGATAAGTATGATCCATTTCAATTATCCTGCGCAGATGTTTTAATGCCCGCTTATATTGCCTTCTGGTAGCGTAAATGACACCAAGATTGAAATGCGCTTCTCTGGTGATGAGCCCGGAAAAATATTGATTAACGATTCTCTGATACGCGTGTTCAGCTTGCCTTAAGTCTCCTCCTCTCTGATGAATAATTCCCATGGCCATTAAGCCGGGACTGAACTCTGGATTGATTTCCACCGCATGAGAAAAGTATTTTATGGCCTGATCAAAATTCCCCTGGTAGGCCGATTGAAGTCCTTGTTGATGGTAGGAAAGATAATCTTCCGGATACCTGGAGAGCCCGCGCCAATTAGTGAAGAGCCATGGTGCCGTATTTAGAAAAGCGGTGGCAACCAGCACCAGGCTGACATATTTAAGATATTTACCCGGCGAGATCGTAGTGATGACCAGATAACCGGCTAAAAACGTGTATGGCGTGGCTGCCGTGGATAGGACATCCCAATCTCTTTTTTGCTCCCAGGTGGAGTGAAAAGTTATAGTAAAAATGATGAAGCAAGCGGAGGCAATAAATAAATATATCAGCTGAGGATCTGAAAAATTTATTTTCTTAAAAAGGAAGAGGAATATTAAGACAATAGTAATTAATCCAATCGGTGATATAAGGATGTGTTCGTTAAAAATATCTTTTAAATGAATAATATTGAAGACGTCTTCTATCGGTAAAAACAATTGGGGATGACGTGCGAAACGATTTATTCCGATATCCGGGTCATGGGCGCCGAACAGCAGGCAGGTTACTACTAGTAGAGCGATAGGTGCAAGGAATACCGGAATCGCTTTAACGACTAATTTGATTTTTTGTCCTTTACGGCGCTTCCCAACCTCTAACCAAGCCAGATAAACAAGGGAAGGAAAGAGTGCAAGAGCAAGAGGGTGAATGCATACGGTGATAGACAGAATCATAATGGGAATGAAAAGATGAACTCTTTCCTGGAGATAAAGTGTCGAGAATAGAATAAAGGCCATTGTTCCGGTTGCAACCAGGGTATAATTTTCTACATGTCCAAAAAATAACTGTACTTTCCCCATAGTAATCATGAATAAGAAGATGATTAATTGTCCGATGGTATTCCGGGTAATTTTGATGCAAGCCACTAATAGACAAAAAATATAAATGGCACCTCCTACACAACTTATCAGGGCAATAGATTTCCATGCGTTCCAGTCGAAGATGGCATGGAGCGTTCTATACACAAGGATTGTAATCAATCGGTCTAAAGGCTCTCTCCAATAAAAAGACTCCCAGAAATTACCGGGTAAAGTTCGCTCCAACAACCTGATAGTGATCTCGCCATCTCCCCACAGTTTTTGTGATCTCAGGAACCAGAAAACGAATAATACTGTTAAGCTGATAAGGGCAAAGAAATAATATTTTTTCCCCGCCGGTTTGATTTTCTCTTTTTTCTTGATGAAAAAATCGATCTTATTCCAGAAGAGATTATTGGTAGAAGGAAGAATTGATAAAATAACTAAAATTATTAACAGTATTTGGAGCCAATAAGGAGAAAAAGTTAAATGATCGAAGCCCCAGGCAAGATGGGGAGGGAGGAATACCGCAACAAGCTTGCAAATTATTACAATTATAGCCAGTGTTACAGTGGAATAGACTAAATATTTAATATTTTTACCGGGGTATGGGGCTAACAACTTCAATTCCGGATCTCCTTATGGATTAAAGGACAATTGCTCGGAATCTTCCGGAGAAGGGCGGCACTTTTTATCTCCTTTCCATCCGGGCCTAATACAGTGATGAAGTCTTCCAGAACAGGGGCGGCAAGCTTTTGCCCGGGATACTCGGCGCGCTCCCGGTGAGTCAGGACGTAGATGCGGCCATTCCCGGCCACGAAGAGATCGTAATTCCATTTGCCCCGGTAAATCCATAACACCTGGGATTCTTTATTTAATTTTACCAGGGGGCCGGAGAGGTCACCGTCCCCCTCGAATATTCCCAGCAGGTCACCGTTCGGATAGATATAGGCACGCCGGCAATGACTCTCTTCCGGCAGGTCGATATCTCGAGGCCGGATCATCCATCGGTGGACTGGATCTCCCTTCATGTCGACCAGGAAAGCCCCGGGAACTGAAGCAGAGACATAGAAGTTCAACCCCTGATAAGCGGCCTTCTCATCGTATCGGACTACCCCGGTTTTTTTAGGCGCGGGCTTATAGCCTTGCAAGTAGGGGAGGCTTTTGATGGTCGAGAGGGATCTTTGTTCAGCCGGGACCGAGGCTGGGCCGTCTTGAGAAACTTCCGGACCCGGAAAGGCCGGCATCAGTATGAAGCCGCTCCCCAGCAGGAGGAAATATACGATGAAGTTTGGAATCTTTCCGACAGTTCTCATAAGAATCCGGTTTGGACAAGCTTCTAACCTTTCCATTTTTTCAGCCGGGCAGATATCTCCCCAGAAAGGCGTCGATCGCCCGGCAATAGATAGATTCGTCCTCCAGGAAGCCCTCTCCATGGTTCCCCCGGATCTCCAGGAACTCCTTTGGTTCTGCGGCTACCCGGTAGAGCCGTCTTCCCTGCTCAAAGGGAACCAGGTCGTCCTTCCGGCTATGGATGAAGAGCTTGGGCAGTGTGAGAGACTCGACTTTCGAGACCGAGTCGTACTTATCGAAGACCAGGAGGTCCACCGGGAGGTAAGGGAAGAGCAGCTTGCCCATATCAACCGCCGAGGTAAAGGCTGATTCACAGATCAGCAATGAGGCCTTTCGCCGGTGTGCCAGTTCGACGGCCACGGCTCCTCCCAGTGATCGCCCGAAGATGATAATTCGCTCCAGCGGGATCCCCCGCGCTTTCCGGAGATAATCATATGCCGCGGTAGCGTCCCGGTAGGTTCCTTCCTCGGAAGGAGAGCCTCCGCTCCGTCCGTAGCCCCGGTAATCGTAGATGAAGACGTCCAGTCCCAGCTCATGAAATATCCGAATACTATCCAGGCGGTGGCTGATATTGCCGGCGTTGCCATGACAGAAGATGATTGAACCCCGGCTCGCGCCGGCCGGGATCCACCAGCCGTGAATCCGGACGCCATCGGAGGCGGTGAGAGTCACGTCTTCATAATCCAGCCCGATCTCGGAGGGACTGGCTTCCAGTTCCGACTGGGGATAGTACATCCGGCTCCGTTCGAATCTCCGGGCCAGCCACCAGACAAGAAGCACCAAAAGTCCGATCAGCAGGATGGTGACGATGATCTTCATAGACAATAATTACTTGATTTTTTGCCGGTTAGGGATATAGTATTAATTTCTTATTCCGGAATAATCTTCCCGCATAAGCCGGAGTTCAGATATTCTGATAACAGTATGGCACCGATGGATAATGAATAAATACAAATCGGGTTATAGCAGATCAGGGATTTTTTAACGATTATTTTTTTATCCCCGCAAATTTTTCGCAGAACAAGGAGGAGAACAGATGAGGTATATAAAAACACGAGGTTACCTGCTGGGAGTAGTTATGGTCATATCACTTTTGGTCCTTTGCGATTGTGGCAAGAAGAAAGAGGAGGCACCCCCTCCCCCGGCCACCCGCGCTGCCGAGGCGGTCTCGGAGGATGAGACGGCTGGAATCCGTCTTCGCCAATCTAAAAGCGGCTCGGTATTGATCCTGGAAGAAAAAACGGAAGTTAAGACCGCGAAGGGAGAGCCCTCCCGAAAGGACGCGGGTCTCTCCGATCGGCCCGTCGCCCCCCTTCCCTCCGGTTACAAGGCTTTTCGGGATCAGCACGTCCGGCTTTATGTCAAAGATGTCCCGGCTGGTCTAAAGGACGCTGTCATGGTGGCCCAGGCAGCCTCCGGGCAGCTCATCAACTACCCGATCAAAGGTTTTAAGAACATGGGGCCGAACGAGAAGACGCTGGTCTTTGATGCCCGGACCTACCCCGTTTTTATTAAGAAGCTTGAAACTCTGGGAAAGGTGGAGCAGCCGGAAGTAGGGCCGTCGGATTTTATCACCGTCCGGTTGACCGTCCTGGCACAAGAGTAATACCTAAGTTTTACAGCGGAAAATTCTAAAGGAAAGGAGGAGAACATGATAGGATTCAGAATAATGGCTATTGTAGTGGGACTGATCTGCCTGGCGTCCGCCAGCTTGATCTTCTTTCACAATTGCCCTCAGACTGCCCCGGTGAACGCCTACTTAATCCGGAATTTTATCCCGCCCGGAGATGTCCAGGCTTTCATTAAGTCATCCGCCCTGCCTGATGTTGAGGTAAAGAATATCATCAAATATATCGTCAGCGGATACGCGATCTTTGCACTGGGCATCGGGCTGTTGTTTTTCTGCGCGGCGGTCAACCCGCTCCGGATGCGCCCCTTTGTGGTGGTAGTGATGATCGGCGCCATCCTCTGGATCGGGGTCGCGATCTGGAAAGGATTGAGCCTGGGGATATATAAAACCTGGTGGATCGGTGACGCAGCCTGCGCGCTGATTCTCCTGGTTCTCCTGGCCGCCCTCTTCCCAAAGAGAGCGAAGCCGAAAATTGATGAGGACATTCGGGAAGAAGAAAGCCTGGAGGAATAGTCAGACTGAAAGGCGTTACGCGGTTAACCCCGGGATCTTGCCGGGCGAACCCCGAGTCTAAAGCTTCAGCGGGTTCAGGTCGGAGATCTTTTCCAGCGGCTTGCGGGGAACGGCTTTCTTCTTATCCGGAACCGGATATCCGACAGGGATTATCGCGACCGGCTTCTGTCCCAGGGGGGAGTTGAGCGCCTTGCGAACGCCCTTCCCGTTGAACCAACCCACCCAGCACGTACCCAGGCCGAGGTCCGTCGCCTGGAGAACCAGGTGTTCGCCTGCTATCCCGATGTCGATGATGGGATATTCTTTTCCCTGAAAACAGCCGGCGATCCGCGGCAGTAGCTTGCCCGACGTGCGAAAGACAATTATCAGTACCGGGGCCTTGCCGGCGAACGCGTTTACCGAATAGATCCCGGAAAAAGCCGCTCGGCGGAGCCGCTCTTTCTTCGCGGGATCGTCGATCACGACAAATTTCCAGGGCTGGGCGTTGCAGGCGGAAGGAGCAAACCGGGCCGCTTCGAGGCAGAGCTCGATCTTCTCCCTTTCGACCGGCCGGTCCAGGTACCGACGCACGCTGCGTCTTTTTTTTGCCAGATCGAGAAACATTGAGGAAGTTAAAAGTTGCTGAAGTGATCTTCCGCCTTCGCTAAAGCTACGGCGGATAAAAAAAGTTTACCCGCCGTAGCTATGTAATAGCGAAGGAGGGTGACTAAAGTGAACTAAAGTTGAATTGGCCCCGCCAGAGGCGGGGCTAATTTAATTCTACCAGTTCCGCTTTCATGGTCTCTGTGTCCAGCAGAACCACGGTACACTTCCCCGTTATCCACCCCCCGCCTTCACCGGGGTTGATGACCAGAGTCGGACCTTTCCTGGTGATCTCCGGTCTGTGCGTATGACCATAGATGATCACATCATATACCCCGCTTTCGACCAACGCCTCGAGCATGTCCGGCTCGTGGATGAGGAGGAATTTTTTCCCGTCCCAGGTTCCCTCATATTTCTTTTTGTGGAGCCGACCGATCTCTTCAAATCGTTGCGTGAGAAGCAGCTTATCCCCGTCATTGTTACCGAAGACGCCGATCAGAGGAGCGTTAAGAGCGGAAAATTCTTTCGCTGTAATGGGAGAGATGATGTCGCCGCCGTGGAGCACCAATTCAACCTGTTCCCGGTTAAATAGTTCCACGGCTTGCCTGATCCTGGGCATGTTCTCATGGGTGTCGGATATGATCCCGATCTTCATAGCTCGAAGAATCCCTCCGGCGGATGCCATTTCGTCTCCACATCCTTGGACCATAACTTGTTTCCGTTATCATTCATACGTATCTCCTTTCTCCGGGTTAAGTTCAGACGGTGGCCGTTATCCCGTTGCATCCACGGTCACGGATGGCGGCTGATTTATCCTTGGGCAAGATCATTCGAAAGATCGATGATCAGATCGGTGACCCGGGATTTAATCATGTCCCGGATATCACGATTTATGGCAATGGACTGGCCGATCGGATCAGGGATGGGCCAGGTAAGTAACTTATCCGTCAAGAGGTCGGGGTAGAGGGTTTCCGGGATACCTCCCAACGCTATTACCAGATCGGCTCGTCCGACCATCTCCCGGGTGAGTTGCTTCGACCGCTGTCCTGAGATGTCGATATTGTCTTCTTTCATTATGTCTATCACTACCGGGCTGACGGTCCCGGTAGCGAAGGTTCCCGCGCTTTCCACGTCCATAACGCCGTTGCCCCAGATCCGTCCGTATCCTTCCGCGATCTGGCTGCGGCAGGAGTTCCCCACACAGACGAACAATACCCTGGTATTTCTCATTGGGACCATAATTTAAACTTGGCGTCGCTGACGTAGCGTGTAGTATAATCTTCATGAATTTAGCATCACCGGATTGGAATACCAAGAAAAAAAGGAGGCTTGGGCCGTGAGTCTGCCGAGAGATAAAGATCAGCCCCGGAAGCGGATAAGATCCCCGAAGAAGCCGGACCTGGCCGGCCGGGTGAAGCGGTTTGCCGTTTCCCATCGCCTGTGGAAAAAGGGTGAGCGTATTCTGGTCGCGGTCTCGGGGGGTGCCGACTCGGTCGCCCTCCTCCACCTCCTGTACCGGCTGAAGGAGGAAGAGGATCTCAAACTGACGGTAGTTCATCTTGATCACGGGCTGCGGGGACAGGCCTCGGAGGCCGATTCACGCTGGGTCCGGGAATTGGCCGGCCGGTTGGATATTCCCTGTCTCGTGGAGCGAAGAGTTGTTTCCGCGAAGCTGAGGCGCGGTGGCCATTCTCCGGAAGAATCGGCCCGGGACGTAAGGTACACCTTCTTCCGCGACCTCTCGGAACGGACGGGGATCAACACTCTGGCCCTGGGTCATCATGCCGACGATCAGGCTGAGACGGTCCTGCTGAAATTATTGAGGGGTTGCCATCCCGCCGGCCTGGGAGGGATGCGACCATATCGGCTCGACGGAACGCTACGTCTCATCCGGCCGCTGCTGGAGATCCGGAGAAGAGAACTGGTTGATTTCTTGTCGGCGATCGGGGAGTCGTTCCGGGAAGATATCTCCAATCGCGACCGCCGGTTTCTCCGTAACCGGCTTCGCCACGAACTGCTTCCCCTCCTGGAAACGGAGTATAATCCAAGGATCAGGGAAGTGCTTGTTCACCTGGCCGGGATGGAACGGAAACGCGACGATTATCTCAAGGACCGGATGCATGAATCGTTCCAGGCGGTGGCGGCGGAATTAGAGCAAGGACTTGTCCTGGATCTTCCCCTCTTCAAACAGCTCTCCTCTTTTGAACAGGGAGAGATACTCCGGGAGTTGTTGTGGAAGGCCGGTTTCAACGATCCGCATCGCCGCGTCCACCGCGATCTGGAGCGGATAATAAAGGGGCCGTCTGGTCGCAGGCTGACCCTTCCCGGGAGGTTGACTGTTCTTAAAGAGCAACAACGGCTAATCATTAAAAAAGGGCCGGGGGGAGTGACCGGTTTCCGGGCTTTTTCCCGGGAGCTGGCCGTTCCGGGGGAGACCGAAATAGAATTGATCCGGGCCGGGATCGTTGTCCGTGAATATCCGCGGCCGCCCGAGATCACATTTCGTCCGGGGCCGGGCTTGAAAAGATACTGGGAAGACTATCCCGGGGGAGGGGTTCTTAAAGAGTACCTGGACCGGGACACGGTCGTCCTCCCGCTGCTGGTCCGGAGCCGCCGGCCCGGTGACCGGTATCAGCCCCTGGGAACGGCCGGCAACAGGAAGATCAAGAAGATCCTAATTGATGAGAAAGTGCCCGGCTCCCTTCGGGATTTAATTCCGATCATCGCGGACGCCGAGAAGATCATCTGGCTGGCCGGTTATCGACCGGATCACCGGTGCCGGGTGCGGGAAGAGACGAGGACCATCCTGGAGATCTCGCTGGTGCCGCTGGATCTGTCCGACAAGCAGGAAAGTCCGCCGGAGATTTAGTATTGTCTTAATTGTTAAATCTGGTACAAATAGAGGAGAGCGAAAAAAGAACCGGCTCGTGTGGCTCGTTCCCTTCAGTTAAACCATACTCAAAAAAACGACTCTCATTGAGAATGCAAGCCTTATCTGGGATAAAACCTATGAAGTATGGTATAGTTAAGAAACGCAGGAAGTAGAAAACGCCGCCGGAGGCATTCATTAAATGAATAACAATCAGAAACCGAAAGGCAAGATCCCCCAGCTCCAGAATCCGAAAAAAGTTAAGTGGCTGATCTTCTGGCTGGTGGGCGCTCTCCTTCTCTTTTATCTTTATGCCGGGCAACAGTTCAGGCGGACCAAGCCGGAGCAGCTGATTTATACCGAGGTCATTGACTATGCCCGGGAAGGGAAGATCGTTAATCTGATGATCGCCGGTGAGGAGGGGACAGGCCAGTTCCGGGATGGGAATGAGTACAAGGATTTTAAAGTAGTCCTCCAGGCTCCTCTTCCGCTGGACTTTCTCCCCTCCCTGATGGAACACAAAGTAAAAGTCGAATTCAAAGAGAAGAGTTGGTGGTCAGAATATCTGCCGCTTCTGATTGGCCCGATTATCTTCGTCGGCCTCCTCTGGTTTATATTCTATCGCCAGATGCGGGGAGCCGGCCGGGGCGTGATGAGTTTCGGCAAAAGCCGGGCCCGGCTTCACAAGGGGGAAGACAAGGTTACCTTCAAGGACGTGGCGGGGGTGGCGGAAGCCAAGGAAGAACTGGAGGAGGTCATCGAATTCCTCAAGGACCCGAAGAAGTTCCAACGGCTGGGGGGGCGGATCCCCAAGGGGGTTATCCTGATCGGTCCCCCCGGGACGGGGAAGACGCTCCTGGCTAAAGCCGTGGCGGGGGAAGCCAGTGTGCCTTTCTTCTCTCTCTCCGGGTCTGACTTTGTGGAGATGTTTGTCGGGGTGGGCGCCTCCCGGGTGCGGGATATGTTTGAGCAGGGCCGGAAGAACGCCCCTTGCATCATCTTTCTCGATGAGATAGACGCCGTCGGCCGTCACCGGGGAGCCGGGCTGGGGGGCGGCCATGACGAACGGGAACAGACTCTGAACCAGCTCCTGGTCGAGATGGACGGATTCGAGACCAAGGAGGGGGTGATCCTGATCGCCGCTACCAACCGTCCCGATGTACTCGATCCGGCCCTCTTGCGGCCGGGTAGATTTGACCGCCAGGTCGTGATCGATATGCCGGATATCAAGGGAAGGGAAGAGATCCTGAAAGTCCATGCCAAGAAGATCGTTCTGTCTAAATCGGTCTCCCTCTCCCGGATTGCCCGGGGAACACCGGGATTCTCAGGGGCGGATCTGGCCAACCTGATCAATGAAGCGGCTCTCCTGGCCGCCCGCAACAACAAGAAGAGCGTTGGAATGATTGAGATGGAAGAGGCCCGGGACAAGGTGCGCTGGGGGCGAGAGCGGAAGAGCCGGGTGATGGATGAGGAGGACCGAAAGGTTACCGCCTATCATGAAGCGGGTCACGCCCTGGTTATCTCGTTGGTCCCGGATACCGAACCTCTCCACAAGGTTACTATTATCCCCCGCGGCATCGCCTACCTGGGGGCTACCATGCAGCTGCCGGAGAAGGACCGGTACCTAGAGTCGAAGAAGAAGCTCCTCGGTGTGATCACCGGCTTATTCGGAGGCCGGGTGGCGGAGGAGATAATCTTTAATGACATCACCGCCGGCTCCCGGAACGATATAGAGGTCGCCACCAAGATCGCTCGCCGGATGGTCTGTGAATGGGGGATGAGCGAGAAGTTAGGCCCGATGACCTACGGGGAACATCAAGAACACATCTTCCTGGGACGGGAGATAACCCGGTCGGCCGATTACAGTGAGGCCACCGCCATGGAGATCGACCGGGAGATCAAGAAGATCATCGATGACTGTTATCACCGGGCCGCGGAGATCGTCGGAGAGCACCGGGATAAATTGGAGGCGCTGGCTCAGGCTCTTCTCGAGTACGAAGTTCTCAATGACGACGAGATTAAAGAGATTATCGAGACCGGTAAGCTGGTTAGGAAACGGGGAAGAGCGAGGAAGCGGGTCTCCCCCGGGCAGAAGTTAGATAAGCCCCAGAAGGCGGAAGAAAAGACGGCGCGGTCGGACGAGAAACAGCTGCCCACCTCCGAACCGCTGCCGGATGGGGCATCTTCTTCACCATAACCATAGTCTCCCAACAGCAGGTTTTACGATGGAATTCAGATCGGGTCGGTACCCGTTCTCTTTTGAGTGGTCGAATCGGTGGGGACGTTCATTCAGTCTTACGCTCGGGCCGAAGACGGTGATTATGGGGGCCTTGAACCTGACCCCGGACTCATTTTTCGACGGTGGTTTCTACCCGACCGTTGATGAAGCAGTCAACCGGGCGCTGGCGATGGAAGAAGCGGGTGCCGGGATTATCGATCTGGGAGGAGAGTCCACTCGCCCGGGAGCCGTCTCTGTCCCGGAGGAGGAAGAACTACAGAGAATCATGCCGGTCCTGGAAAGATTGGTGGAGCGGTTGACGATCCCGATCTCCATTGATACTTATAAAGCAGGGGTAGCCCGGCGGGCGCTGGGAGCCGGAGCGTCGATTATCAACGACATCAGCGCCCTTCGTTTCGATCCCGGCCTGGTGTCAGTGGTGGCAGAGTCTATGGGTCCTTATGTCATGATGCACATGAAAGGAACACCCGGTACCATGCAGAACGCCCCCGCTTACCGGGACGTTATGGCCGAGATCAAGGAATTTTTCCGAGAGAGGTTGCACCGGGCAGAAGAGGAGGGGATTACTCTTGAGAGGATTATTATCGATCCAGGGATCGGATTCGGGAAGACCCTCGAGCATAATCTCACGATCCTGGCCGGGCTGGCCTCTCTGGCCGAGCTGGGGCGACCGATTCTGCTTGGGCCCTCCCGGAAGTCGTTTATTGGGGCCATCCTCGATAAGCCCCCGGCCGATCGCTTATGGGGGACCGCCGGTGCTGTCGCGGCCTGTATCGCCCACGGGGCTCATATTATCCGGGTTCATGATGTGGAGGTAATGAAGGACCTGTCCACGGTCATGGACCGGGTGGACCAAGTGGGGCGCTAATCAGGTAAAACTTATCCTGTCGAAAAGGTCGACAGTTACGATATCTTCGCTGCTTCGGAATTTTCAATAATTTTGGAGTGCGGTAGCTTGCTACCGCGATTATACGAAAAGCGCAAGCAAGCTTGCGCACTCCAAAATAGCGCCGGAGGCGCTAACTTGTAGTCGCCCCGCCAGGGCGGGGCTGAGTTTTAGGAGACGGATATGTTCCGAATAATCACCGCCGGCATTGAGCTCACACTTCTTATTATCCTCGCCTACTACCTTCTCGTTTTCATCCGGGCGACCGGTGCGGTCCAGGCACTGAAAGGCATCGCCTTGCTGGGACTGGCCTTCGGCTTAGCCAAGCTAATCCATCTCGATGTTCTCTTCTCCCTCTTCTCCCGGTCTTTTCCCTACCTCTTCCTGGCTTTTATCATTATCTTTGCCCCGGAACTGCGCCGGGCCCTGGCGGAACTGGGGCGCCGCCGGATCTTCAGCAGTGTCTCGACCGGAGACCGGGTCATCGATGACGTGGTCAACGCGGCGATGGAACTCTCCCGGAAGAAGATCGGGGGGTTGATCGCGTTGCAGAGAGACATCGGTCTGGGGGTCTGGGCCCAGTCCGGGGTCTATATGAACAGCGAGATCTCCACCAAGCTGCTGGTCAGCATCTTCGTACCCTTCGGCCCGCTCCATGACGGCGGTGTCATCATCCAGGGCGATCGGATAGTCGCCGCCGCCTGCCTCTTCCCATTCTCCCAGAAGAGATACCTGACCGATGGCCTGGGTATGCGGCATAAGGCCGCTCTGGGCCTGGCGGAAGCCTCGGATGCTTTGGTGATCGTTATCTCGGAAGAAAAAGGAACCGTCTCGATGGCGTTTCGGGCCAAACTGATCCGGGATCTCCAGGAAGAAGAACTGCGAAACCTGCTGAAAGAGAACCTGCATTTGAAACGGATATGATTATGATATCGGATATAAAACGCTGGCTTCGTCATAACCTTTTGCTCAAGATATTAGCCTTGATCGTCGGGACGGCAGTTTGGTTTGTCGCCTCCCGCTGGGTCTATGAGACCAGCACCCTGGTTCTCCCGGTAGAGCTGACCCTTGCTGCCGGGATGACCCTGAAGAGTGTCTCCCCCCCCGCGGTTACCGTGACCCTCGAATATCCCCGGGAGTCGTATGAGTTGATAGACCGGGGCAACGGTGAGATAAAGGTAGTCCACGATCTCACGAAGACCCGGACCCCGGGTCGGATTGTCTTCAACCTCCAGGATAAAGACGTCGAGAGACCTCCCCGGGTTCGGGTAGCGGGGCTGAATCCTTCCCGGATCACGGCGGAGGTCGACCGCCTGGTCGAGAAAGTCCTTCCGGTCAAAGTGGTCTACCGGGGGCCCCCCCGGCGCGGCTACCGGGTTACCGGGCAGAGAGTTATCCCGCCTGAAGTGCGGGTTCCGGGGCCGGAGAGTCTGCTTGATACGATGACGGAGATCGAGACCGAACCGGTCAGTGTGACGGGTCGCGAGATTACTTTTGATATCCCGTCCGCTCTCAAACCGCTCAACCTTTATTCAAGGGAGAAGCTGCAGGAAGTGAGGGTTATCGTCTACCTCGGGCCGGAGTTGAAGAAGAGAACTTTCAAAGGGGTCGGGGTTGAACTCCTCCGGCCGTTCGGTCAGACCGGTGAGATACAGATGGTCCCCAGGAAGGTTGACCTCTACTTGAAGGGGCCGGAGGGCGCTCTGGAAGCCATGACCTCGGATGACCTGCGGGTCTACGTCGATATCGTGGGCCTGAAGCCGGGCCCCTGGCAACTTCCTCTCCAGACGGTCTTTCCGGCGGGCGTCGTTCTGGAACGCGCCGAGCCCGCGATCATCAAAGTGACGCTGGAGCAAGGTCCGGGAGCACTGCTCGGCCCTTGAGGGGCTATAATTAAATCTAAATTGAGCGATTCTATGCGGCGAACTTTTACCCCGAGGAATGCTGGAGGTGTCTCTCGAAAAGCAGCTACGCTGCCTCGGGATCTTCGATTTTCGGGGGCACCAATCTTTTGCGTCCGAGCCCCGGTTATTAAATAACCGGGGTTGGACATCAAAATCTTAGCACATTTCACCTGCCCGCAACGCCAGCAAGACAAGCTTGCTTGGCTTGCGTGGCGGGCGGGTCCGCAATTATTGCTCAACTTAGGTTAAAATAAGAGAAGATGATAAAACTGGGAATCAATATCGACCATGTGGCAACACTCAGAGAAGCCAGAAAGGGGAAGGAGCCGGACCCGATCTGGGCGGGGGCGCTCTGCGAACTGGCCGGAGCAGATATTATAACAGTTCATCTTCGAGAGGATCGCCGTCACATAAATGATCGTGATCTCCGGCTCCTCCGGCAGACCGTTCAGATCAAGCTCAACCTGGAGATGGCGGATACGGATGAGATCGTTAAGATCGCCCTGGAAGTCAAGCCGGAGCAGGTAACCTTGGTACCCGAGAATCGCGAGGAAGTGACGACCGAGGGAGGGCTGGATGTCCGGTCCAACCTCAAGTCTCTGACGGCAACGGCTTCGAAGGTTCGAGAGGCTGGGATCCTGGTCAGCTTCTTCATCGACCCGGTGGAAGATCAGCTGCTGGCCGGCCGGGATGCGGGCGCTCAGTTCGTCGAGCTCCATACCGGTTCCTACGCCAATGCGGTGGGAGAAGAGGCGACCGCGCGCGAGTTAGAGAAGCTCTTTACCGCTGCCCAGCGAGGACAGGAACTGGGGCTGAGAATCAACGCCGGCCATGGCTTGAACTACCTGAACGTGAAACGGATTCTTGCCCTCCCCCATCTGGAAGAACTCCATATCGGCCACAGCATCATCTCCCGGGCGGTCTTCGTGGGCCTCGACCGCGCGGTTCGGGAGATGCTTGATATTGTTTTTTGGCTCCCCGCCCCGAAGTCTTAATCGGGGGCGCGGAAATAATAGTTATAAATCTTTATTATTGTACTCCGCCCCGAAGTTGTAATTGGGGTTGCCTTGATGGAATTTTTTCAGTTTAAGCTACAATTCCGGTAGAGCCGGAGTTGCTAAAATTTTCACCGGAGGCGATTAAATTTAAAATGGTTCTGGGGATCGGGATAGATATCATTGAGGTCAGGCGGGTTGGGAAGCTGATCGAGAAGTGGGGCGGTAGTTTCTTAAACCGGGTCTTTCTCCCCGATGAGATCGAGTACTGCCGGAAGAAGAAATATCCGGCCCAGCATTACGCCGCCCGGATTGCGGTCAAGGAGGCGGTCTTAAAAGCCTTCGGCGAAGGCTGGAGCGAGAAGATCGGCTGGAAGGACATCCTGGTCAATCGGAGTCGTAAAGGCCGGCCCGGGGTTGAGTTGCTGGGCAAGGGGAAGAGACTGAAAGAAGAGATGGGCGTTGAAAGGGTTCTGGTCAGCCTCTCTCATGCCGATGACTACTCGGTAGCTCAAGCGGTCATTCTTGGAACAGAATAAATCCCGGATTCCCAAACCCGCTATTTTGAAAAAAATAAGATGAAAGTAGTCACACCACAGCAGATGCGGGAGATCGACCGGCGGGCTATCGACGATCTGGAGATACCCGGCCGCGACCTGATGGAGCGGGCCGGGGCCGCAGTGGCGGCGGCGGTCGAAGAACTCCTCCCCCCGGGCCGTACTGAGTCCTCCGTTCTTCTCCTGGCGGGGAAGGGAAATAATGGTGGCGATGCTCTGGTTGCGGCCCGGCTCCTTGCACGGAAGGGGGTCAGAACAGAGACGTTCCTTCTATCCGAAGCCCTGGAACTCAAAGGAGACGCGGCCCTCAACCTGGACCGGATGGTCCGGGAGAAGATCCCACTGAAAGAACTACTTGAAGACGACGGGCTGGGAGAACTCGGGATAAGCTTTTCGAAGGCCGATCTTATCGTTGACGGCATCTTCGGGACCGGATTCACAGGAGTACCCCGCGGGATCACCGCCGGGGTTATGAAACTGGTCAATCAGACCACCCGTGCCATTCCCGCGCTTCATGTGGTCGCCATCGACATCCCCTCCGGACTGGACGGGGAGTCAGGGGAGGTAAAAGGAGAGGCCATCCGGGCCGACCGGACGGTGACAATGGGGCTCCCCAAGGCGGGGATGGTCCGGCGAGAAGGTTTAAATTATTGCGGCCGGATTACCGTGGCCGATATAGGCTTCCCCTCCTCCCTGATAGAAGAAATATCTACCGAACTGGAGATGGTGACCGGGAATGAACTAGTGACTCTCCTCCCCCCCCGCCTATGCTCTTCTCACAAAGGGGATTATGGTCACGTTCTGGTTATAGCGGGGTCACCGGGAATGACCGGGGCGGCGGCTTTGACTGCGTGGGGTGCCCTTAAAGCCGGCGCGGGTTTGGTAACGCTGGGAGTTCCGGAAGGATTGAACCGCGTTCTGGAGATTAAATGCACCGAGGTGATGACCCTCCCGCTTCCGGAGACGTCAGCGGGAACGCTCTCACCAGCCGCCGCCGCGCCAATCATCGATTTCTGCCGGAAGGCCGGCATCGTTGCCCTGGGACCAGGTCTCTCCCAGAATGAGGAGACCGGTAAATTGGTGAGAGAGCTGGTCAGAACCTGTCCGGTACCTCTGGTGATCGATGCCGACGGGCTCAATCTGATCGCGGAGGACTCATCCATCCTCAGGGAGGCCCCTTCCTCTCTGGTCCTTACCCCACATCCGGGCGAGATGTGCCGGTTGGCCGGATTGACGAAAGAGGAACTCTTCACAGAACGTGAAGAGATCGCCCGCCGGTTTGCCCGGGAATATAACCTAACCCTGATTCTGAAAGGGGCGGGTACATTGATCGCCCCCCCCTCCGGACCCCTCTGGGTCAATGTGAACGGTAATCCCGGTATGGCGACCGGGGGAACGGGTGATGTACTCACCGGCTTGATCGCCGGCTTCCGGGCCCAGGGATTGAAGGACCTGGACGCGAGCCGCCTCGGTGTCTTTGTTCATGGAGCGGCCGGAGATAAAGCCACGGAAAAAGTTGGAGAGATCAGTCTGATCGCCTCGGACCTCCTGGGAGAAGTCCCTGTCATATTAAAGGAATTATTTGCCCGGAACTGTTGATCGGAAAAGTAATTTTAAAGTAGCTTTTCCTGAGTTTGGTATTAAGGGGCTATTGCCCAAATCGACGTGGCCGCGCGAGAGGCTATTATGGGATGATTTCAAGGCACGACGACGAGGCATACCTTAACGGTATATCCCTGCCCGTCCCTGCCCGTCCGGCAGGCGGGCGGCAGGCGGGGAGGAGGAGCAACGAAGAAAGGGCCCATAAGAGCCTTTCGCCCTTTGGGTTGCGTCGATTTTGGGCTTATCCTGCGTTACGCTCTCTCGGAATACCGCAGAGGGTATTCCATCACTCGCGTGCCTTATCTAAGCCTCAAAATCGACAGCAACTCGGCTCACGTGGATTTGGGTAACCGCCCCTTACAATCTTAGCACATTTTACCTGTCCGCCGTAGTCCGGTTTCACCGGACGGAGAAGGATCCGCAATAATCGCTCAACTTAGTGGTTCATTTCATAAATAAGGTTACGTATCGAGGGCGTCGAGGTGCCCGGTCTGCAAGGCGCGAGGAGGGCGTCCCGCCGACTGGCGGGATAACCGACGAGCAACGCAGCAGACCGGGATGCATCGGCGGCCGAATGCCACCTTATTTATGAAATGGACCACTTAGGTAGTGTGTGGGGATGGTTAAGGATCGCTTGGCATTGTTCACGATTATACTGTTTTTAATTCCTGGTCTTCTTATCCTTCGGAAAGCATCAAATTAAAAATATGATTTAAATTGAATTCCGACATTTACTTTGCTATACTACCTGAAAAAGGAGGGAGATATTATCACTAAGTGTGTGAACCGGGGAATCTGTTTGATTTTCATCTTCATCCTTGTACTGACTAGCGCCTTTCCTCAGGATCAAGAAGAAGATGAAGAAGAAAGTCTTCCTCTTTCTGCCGGTTTGGAAGCTGCCGTATACTCAAAATATATATGGCGGGGGATGCAGTTAAATCCCGAGGCGGTTTTCCAGCCGCAAGTTGGGCTTTCTCTTCTGGGCTTTGAAGTATCAGTCTGGGGTAATTTGGAGTTAACCGATTCTCTTGATAATAAAGGCAAATTCACAGAAATTGATTATAGTGCCTCTTACACCCATAAGATTGGGCCTGTATCCGCTTCTCTTCTATATATTTATTATGATTATCCCAACACGGATATAGAAAAAACCCAAGAAGTTGGGTTTATATTAGAAGGAGGAAATCCTTTATCACTCGAATTTTACTTCTATTATGACTTTGATGAAGCTAAAGGTTTTTACCTGAAACCTTCTCTGTCCTATGACCTGGACTTCAAAGGAATTATTCTAACCCCTTCCATCGGCTTGGGCTGGGCTTCCGAGAAATACAATGAATATAACTTCGGGCCCCGGGTGAATTCACTCGTTGATACCGAAGTCTTTTTAAGGGCCGAAGTAGAGCTTGGAGGTGGTTTTTACCTTTCCATGCTGGGCTCATATTACCAGCTTATCGGGAGTAAGCTGCGGACCGAAGTTGACAGGGGCAAGGAAGGTTTCTGGGGAGGGGGGAGTATAGTTTTCGCCTTTTAGAAAAAGCGGAAAATTGCAATTCGAAGAATATCTTAAATGAAAATTGGCTGACCAGTTGAGTGGCATAACCTATCCAATTAAGCCTGCCCCGAGGCGAAGCTTTTCGAGAACCCTGATTAATCGGTCAAATTATTTTGGGGGAATGACAAATGAGAAGAACTAAGATATTTGGAACTTTAGGTTTTTTTCTCCTTTTTATTTTGGCCTATGGCTCCGGGTGTCGAGAGGACAAGATGATACAACCTTCAGATACACTTAATATTTGCAACTGGGAAGACTATTTTGCGGAGACGACGGTTTCTGACTTTGAAAAAGAGTTTGGAATTAAAGTAAACCTTGAGTGCTTTGAGGATGAAGATTACCTCTTCTCGACGATCCAATCTGCGCCGGACAAATATGATCTTATTGTCATATCGGATGGCCTTGTCCGTGAGATGATAGAATGCCGCTTACTATTACCCATAGATAAAAAGGATATAAACAATTTTAGCAATATTGCACAGGAATTCAGAAGTCTTCCTTTTGATTCCGGCAACCGGTATTCTATTCCTTATCTGTGGGGGACAACAGGCATAGCAATTAATACCAAATTTATAGGTACTAAAACGCCGAGCTGGAACTTGCTTTGGGATGAACGATACACAGGCAAAATAGCAATGTTAAACAATATGGAAACTGTGATTGGCGCGGCGTTAAAGTCCCTGGGTTTCCCATTCTTTTCTGATAATGAATCGGAACTTAAACAAGCATACCAAAAGTTATTGGAGCAGGCCCCGCTGATCATAGGATACCTGGATCCAATGGAGATAAAAAATAAACTTGTATCTGAAGATTTAATTTTAGCCGAGGTATATAGCAGTGATGCTCGGATGATTTCCAGAGATAATCCTGATATAGAGTACTTCATTCCGATGGAAGGGGGCGAAATGTGGCTGGATAATTTTTGTATACCAAGAGATGCAAAAAATGAGCAAAACGCCAAGTTATTTATCAACTATATATTAGAACCAAAAGTGGGAGCTCGGATAGCAGAGTACCTGTATTGTGATACGCCCAACCAGGAGGCTCAAAAAATCCTTAATGAAAAAAAAAGGGCACCCCTTAAAGCGGAAGAAGTGAAAGGTGTTATAGAAAAGTGTGAATTAGCGCAAAATAGAGCTGAGATGAATAATATCCTTAATATGATATGGTCAAAGTTAAAGCAGCATAAGAAAAGATTAGAGGCAAAATAATGCTGAAGCCAAAAACATTAAAGCAAAAGGTTACTTTTTATCTCATCCTGATAGGAGTATTTCCTCTAATTCTTGTTTTCCTGTGTAGCTGGAGGCTGCTGACTTTTTCTCTCGGAAAAATTGAGCTGAATCGGCTAACCGGTCTGGCCGAATCTGCCCGAGTGGCGGTGGAAAAACACATCGAAGCCAGGGTGAAGGATATACAACTTCTGGCTCGCAATCCGATCCTAACTGATCGCCAAGCGGCGATAGATGAAAAACTCGAAGAGATGAGGAAAGCTGAAGAGATCTATGGCATCTTCGATGATATAACCCTCATCGATCCGGATGGAGATGTGGTGGCATCCGTCTATTATCGCTATCGGGGAGAGTGGGCTTCAAAGGAATGTTTTCAAAAAGCATTGACGGGAGAAACAGCCATCTCGAAGGTTCATATCATCCCGGATCCAACCAAGGTAATAATGATCTTTGCAGCTCCTGTCGTCGATAAAAACGGTCAGACCACCGCTGTTGTAGCAGGGCAGATGAATATGGAAGAAATCTGGAATTTAACTGATAATATAAAGATAGGAACCTCGGGCTGCCTGACTATAACAGAAGCTCACGGAAATTTTATCGCCTGTCCCGACAAAAGCAATTTGTTAAGGCCGGCCAGTTTTAGATATTCGGAGAGTAAAGCCGTTTTACCTTATTTCGGTCGATCCATAATAGGTTATTCGCCGATGGGGTTGTTAAAAGAGAGTAAGCTACCGGAATGGTATTTTGCCGCCATCTTGTCGGAACGGGAAGCCTTCGCTCCGGTGAGAATCGTTTCTACGCTTCTCGGTATTGTTGGCTTTATCTCTCTTGTTTTTGTTTTTATCGGCTCGAAGATATTTTCCCGGGATGTTATTAATCCCATAGAAAAACTGGCCAGGGAAACGAAGTGGATAATGAAAGGAAATCTGGCGCAGCGAATCCGCCTGAAGGCAAAAAACGAGATAGGTGACCTGGCTATTTCTTTTAATAAGCTGACCGAATGGTTCGCCAAAACGTTGCGTCGGGTGGACGAGGCCCGGGCTCGCGCGGAGAACATCTTTCAGGCCCAGGTGGATATGGTCTTAACCCTTTCTGACGATGGTATACTTGTCTCTATTAACAAAAGCGCTCTCCAAACGCTCGGATACCGGGCAGATGACATAGTGGGTAAAAATTTTTCTATGCTTTTAGCAAATGAGGAAAAGGGAAATTTCCATAATTTTCTCCAACAATGTCGAAGAGGCAAGATCATACGAGGTGTGGAAACAACCATGGTTCTCGCTGATAGCAGGAAGATTACAGTAAATTTCAATGTGTCTCTTATTCGTAACGCCGAAGGGAAGGCCAAAGGTGTGGTGGTGGTAGCAAGGAATATAACGGAGAAAAAGAAGATAGAAGAGAAAGTGGGGTATATGGCGAGTCTGGTAGAAAGCGCAGCTCATTGCATAATTTCGACCGACAAGGAAGGAACCATTACCAGCATAAATAATGCTGGGGAGATAATGTTCGGATACAAAGCAGAAGAATTGATCGGTAAACCGGTGAGCATTCTTCAGTCAGATCAAGTTTCAGAGGATCTTTTGAATAGACTGAACGAGTTTGCTCAAAGGGGGGAATCCTGGGAGGCTGAGTCGCTGGGAAGAAGGAAAAATGGAGAAGTATTTCCGATTTGGCTGGCCACCTCTTATCTTCGGGATAAGGAGGGAAAGGTTAAAGGTGCGGTGGGCATATCGCGTGATCTGACCGAGTTCAAGGAATACGAGGAAAAGTTGAAACATATGGCGGAGCTGGTGGAGAGCGCCGCACAGTGCGTTATATCCACGGACAAGACTAATCGAATTCTGACAATAAACAAGGCGGGCGAGAAAATGCTGGGGTACCAGGCCAAGGAAATAATGGGAAAAGATGTTTCCATGCTTTATCGTGAGGAAACGCCGAAACGCACAGTTGAATCCATAAGCAAAAAGGCTGAGAGAGGAGAAAACTGGGACGCCGAGGTCTTCCGGAGAAAGAAGAATGGTGAGGTTTTCCCCGCCTGGGTTTCTACTTCCTACCTTTTTGACGAGAGAGGTCAAAAGAAGGGAGCATTAAGCATAATGCGCAATCTCACCGAAATCAAAAGGCTGGAAAGGGACCTGGTCCATGCGGACCGACTGGCAACCATCGGGACCATGGCCACCGGTATTGCCCACGAAATAAGGAATCCCCTGGCTGGAATTGAGATCGGGCTCGAAGCTCTGAGTGATAAGGTCCAGAAGGATAAAGAAGACGCAGAAGTCATCGAGACTCTGCACGATGAAATTATGGGACTCAATCAAGTGGTCTCTCGCTTGCTCGAGTATGGGAGAAAGCGAAGCGATAATATCCTACCCCTTGACGTAGCCGAAGTATTTAGGAAAACGTTATTCTTCCTTCATAAGCAGATCAGGGACAACCGGGTGACTGTAGATTGGAAGGTGGAGGAAGATTTGAGACAGATTAACGCCAATGGCGCTTCTTTGCAGCAGGCCTTTATGAATATTATGCTGAACTCCATTCAGGCCATGGAAAGTGGGGGCCTTTTGAAGATATCGGCCAGAAATAAGCTCTTAAAAGGCAGAAAATTTGTTGAGATAGTTTTTGAGGATACCGGCGAAGGCATCGCTCAGGAAAACATCCCGAAAATTTTTGATGCTTTCACCACTAAGTCAGGGGGTACGGGTCTTGGGCTTCCTATCTCAAAAAAAATTATTGAAGATTTTGATGGGTCTATAGAAGTAAAGAGCCAGAAAGACCAGGGGACTGCTGTCAGTGTGACCCTACCAGCAATTACAGTTCAATAAAAAATGGTTTAAATTGAAGGTAAAAAGGATGAAGCCAAGATTACTAATAATTGATGACGAGGAAAATATCAGGGAGCACCTCGCAAAAGTTCTTTCCCGGAAAGGCTATTCCGTTCTTAAAGCCTCCAGTGGTGAAGAGGGCTTGCAAGTTTTCCGGAGACATAGCCCTGAGGTGGTTATCCTGGATATGCGCCTTCCAGGTATCGACGGGATGGAGGTTCTTAAGAAAATCAAGGAAACCCGCGAAACCGCTTACGTGATAATCATTACCGCCTATGGGGATATTAAGTCCGCGGTGAGTGCCTTGAAGGAAGGGGCCCACGATTATTTAACCAAGCCGTTTAAATTAGCCGAATTGCTCAACCTGTTAGAAAAGATCGAGCATACCTTGGAGCTTGAGAGAGAAATCGTTATTCTCCGGCAGCAAGCGAAGCAGTTCCGGTATGGTGACCTCAAGTCGAATAACCCGGAATTCCAAAAAGTCCTGGAAATGATTGAAATAGTGGCGATGAGCCATGCCACAATCCTCATCATGGGTGAGACCGGCACAGGAAAAGAGTTGGTTGCTCGCGCCATTCACGCTAAAAGTCCCAGGAAAAAAAATCCCTTCGTCCCGGTCAACTGTACGGTGTTGAAGGAGCAATTATTGGAGAGTGAACTATTCGGACATGAAAAGGGCGCCTTCACAGGTGCCCATTCTACCAAAAAAGGATTGCTGGAATACGGGAATGGAGGAACTATTTTTCTCGATGAGATCGGGGATATGGCGCCTGAGCTCCAATCAAAGCTTCTCCGGTTCCTGGAAGAACGGTCCTTTCGAAGGCTGGGAGGGAATAGGCAGATAGAGGTGGATGTGCGGATACTCGCGGCAACTCATCAGGAATTGAAAAAAAACATATCCCTGGGTACCTTTCGCCAGGATTTATACTTCCGGATCATGGTAGTCCCGATCGATCTCCCCCCCCTCCGGCGGAGGCAGGAAGATATATTGAACCTAGCTCGCCGGTTCCTTAGAGAAAGTTGCCTGGAACTGGGGAAGGAGCCAAAAGAGATTGGGCCGGACGCGGCCCAAGAATTGCTGGCCTATAGCTGGCCGGGCAACATCCGGGAATTAAAGAATATGATGGAAAGAATGGCCCTGGTAGAGAAGGACCTGGTTTTACGGCCTACCAATCTTCCGATTGAGATTACTTATGCAGAACCCCGAACCATCAAAAAAACGGGCGTTGCCAGGGCAAAGTCCTATCGAGCAGCCAAAGATGAAACCATGCTCCGATTTCAAAAAGAGTACTTCCTGGCTTTGCTCCGGGAAACCGGCGGCAATATCTCCGAATCTGCCCGGAGAGCGGGAATCAATCGAGGGCACCTGCAAAGACTTTTAGCGTCAATGGAGATCGATGCTAAGGATTATCGCCGTAGCGGTTAAACTTCTTCTCCCGCCGCCTACCGTTGCTGAATGACTCACAACGTCATCGTAAACTTTCAGTGAACCCGTCAACCCGTGCTGTTGAGAAGTAATCTCAAATGTTGGCCGTTTAGCCTGTTCTAAAACCCCTGCCACTTTGTCCCCCCCCCGATCTCCGCCGCAGGCGGGGTTTTCGGGGATGTGGCAGGTGAATCAGTTCATTAGCAAACCCTCGCCTCCCCCCCAAAAAAGACCCCTGCCGCCTTGATCCCCCCCGACGTTGCATTGCAACTTCGGGATGCCAAGGGTGAATGAGCTCAAAAGCTAATCACGATCCCCTACCGCGGACTTTGAAAGAGATCCGGCTAAAGTGGTTGTGGTTGTTTTTTTAGCCA
>Ga0208905_1000153_pt1 | contig 33811 bp, 24 predicted proteins | sample AntAceMetag02UKS_FD_184776 | JGI IMG/M metagenome (GOLD analysis project Ga0208905, IMG submission 184776) | Saline lake microbial communities from Ace Lake, Antarctica - Antarctic Ace Lake Metagenome 02UKS (SPAdes) (version 2) | ecosystem: Environmental > Aquatic > Non-marine Saline and... | reverse complement strand
CCCAACTTTCCCCCGAATTTAACGTAAGTCATTGATTTGCAACAAAACGACCACCTTTTTTGGTCACTACACTCTGCGACCGATGACGTAATGATGCCGGGGTAATGGGTCGATTATGTCAAGGTTTTTATAGATGTCCAGATGGACTGATTCCGGTTGGCCGGACTGCCGGATATGATGAATGTTATCTTTCTCGTCAGTCATAATAATCGTGTTGCGCTGATGTGTCCCCAGTACCCCCCTGATAGTTGACCAATGACGTTTGTCTCCCTGTTGATGTAACAGGTATTCAATACTGATCAATAAGTGATAGGCCAGAACTGAAATAAACAGATGCGCGGCCGTCCGGTGACCAAGCTGATGATGGATCGGCCGTGTTCCAAGATCGGTCTTCAGACTTCTGAACGCGGCTTCTACTCGGGTCAATGTCATATAAAGTTTCCATATATCCCGCCCGCTTTCTTCTATATGCGGAGTCTCGATAACATAACAGCCGTGAAGTGGATCTGTTTCAGGTTTAGTTTCGTCGGCGTTGTCGGATAAACGTTCCCAGCATACTTTCGTAGCTTTTGTCCCATCCTCGGTAACTTTAATCGATGCCACAAAACGCTTCCCAAACCCCGGATATCGCTCTCGAATTCGGCCCAGACGCTGATTAACTTTATCTGTCACTTTAACATAACCCCCCTCCACGGACCGTTGAAGCTTTTTCAAGTCATCAATAGCCCGCCCTTCCCATCGCCTGGCGATGCCGTTCTCTTTGAGCTTTCGCCCTTCACTTACACACAAAACTCGAACCGTACCTTTGTCCGAACCGGCTACTTTCTGTACCCATACATCCCGATGACCTTTCCTTTTAATGCGCTCAAAAGTCTTTTTGTATTCCCGGAAAAGTTCAACATATTCTTTCTTCCGTGGGCTGCGTTCGATAACGATATAAGGTAGCCTATTTCCACGGATGAACTCCATATTCTTACTGGTCGCCAGACCACAATCCATAACCAGCGTTGGGAGCAGCTCGGGGAGTTCCGCCTGCCCGTCTTCCGATATTAAGCCCATATCCTCCAGTATATCTTTGAGTGTCGTCGGCTCGCCAATGTTGCCTTCATATACCCGGCTGATCACCGGGAATCCATGGCGGTCAACCATTAAAGCCAGGGAGACCAGTGGGCAGTCATTTCTCTTCTCTTTGGACTTGCCGTATTGAGCCAGAATATTTCCAATCGCCTCCCCTTCAAAATAAAAATTGGTCAGGTCAAAAAGATAGAGCGATCCCCGATCAGGAAATATCTTCTTCTCTCGCTGGAACAGATGTTCTTCAATCGGCTCCTTATATTTTAGCAACTGATCCGCTATCTCATAGATGGCGTCTTTCTTGATCTTCTCCAGAGATACTTCGGTTAACTCAATTATGGCGGATTTGTTCCGAATCCATCGCCAGGTCCACAGATCGCTGCCGGGCTTGATTAACCGCCCCAACACCACCGCTTCCGCCAGCGACCGCTGCCGGGCGGAGAATCTGCATTCCTTTAAGATTTCTGGAAGTTGTAGTTTGCGATATGTATGATGCCCGACCAGCTCCGGACCCAAACTACGCTGCCAGGAGGTAGTTGCCGTATTGAGATCTATCTTTTTCAGATGGCGTTGATCTTTCCGCCGCTTGCTCTCCTCTTTGCGATTCCGGGAAAATTGATAATGAGTAATCGCTTTCTCCGCGGTCTTCCTGACCGCAGAGGGTACTAACTCACTTTCTACTCCCGGCAATGCCGCCTGTCCGGAAAGTGCTCGTTCCAGTACGGCCGATAGAAGCGGCCACTGATCCCGGGGAAGATCGATTCTCCCCAGTTGCATAATGGTTCGTTGCCGGGGGCCTTTTGGTGTACGAACGGACTCAACCAGGCAGTGTTTTATATACACATTTCTGGTTTTTTTATTGATTGTTTTGATTTCTCGAATAAACATGCGAGCCATCTTATCAGATGGCTGATTCGCGTCAAGAACTATTTTTGAATTAGGTCACTACATTTGGCCGTCTGGAAAATTCTCGCCTTGCAAATCAAGGAGTTACGACAAATACTCCCTCGATTTTTGTTGTTTTTTCCTCAAAATTGGGCAAAATGGGGGAAAGTTGGGTTAGCCCTCACTTCGTTCGGACAACTTTATATCTTAGGAAATCAGGAAAACTTTCTTAAGCTGTTTTAAAATTCCGAAGCAGAAATTTATGTTTTGAAAAGAATAGTTCCCACTTCAATAATCACCGTCGTCGGTTTATTTGCCCTAATTCCGACCGCCGCGCCTCAACCTCAACCCACGCCCCAATCCTCGCCGGCGAGCGCCGCGGCAATCTCGTTCAAGGAGACAACCTTTCATGTCGGTGAGATATGGGAAGGAGATAAGGCTTCTCATACGTTTTCGTTTACCAATACCGGCAACGCCGTTCTTCACATCAAGAAGGTGAAGACTTCCTGCGGCTGCACGGCCGCCGTCCTTTCCAGCAAGGAGATCGAACCGGGTCAGACCGGTGAGATTAAAGCTACCTTCAACACCCGCCGCTACCTGGGCAAACAGTCAAAGACAATCTATGTCTCCTCCAATGATCCCCGGCATTCGACGGTACAGCTTAAGCTGCAGGCCACGGTCAAGTCGGCTGCCCACTTCTCCCCCCGCAATCTCCAGTTCGGGGAGATTACCCGGGGAGAGAAGGCCTCCCGGGTTATCAAACTGGTTCCCGATTCAGAGGCGATCCGGATCACGGAGCTCTCCGTCCACCCCGACCTCTTCCAGGCCCGCGTCAAGGAAGATGAAGAACCCGGATTGAACCAAGCGGGAGAGAAAGCTGCAAAAGATCCCAGTCGCCCGGTATCGATTGAGGTCTCCATCTCCCCCGAGGCGCCGATCGGACGCCACAACGGCACCTTGACGGTCAGGATCGACCACCCCCGGGTCCCCTCCCTTGCCGCCCGGATCTTCGCCCGGGTCGAAGGTCAGGTGCGGTTCTCTCCCCGGATGCTTTTATTCAATGAAGATGCCCGGAAACAACAGATCGTGAAGAAGATCGGGGTGGAGAAACAAGACGGGGAAGAACTCAAGATTCTCTCAGTGGAGAGTTCAACTCCCTGGTGCAAGGTAGAGTTGATCACCACCGACCCGGGACGTAAATTCGATATCATGGTCAGCCGGAAGCCTGACCTCAAGCTGGGCCGCCATCAAGGAGAGATCATCATCCGGACGGACTCCCCGGGTCAGGAAGAGATAAAGATCCCGGTCCGGGCGCATGTGAAGAAGTGATCCCCTCTTTATCCCGCAAACATGACCCAACGCCACCCAGTCGGTGTTGGGTTATACCGGTTCCTGCTTCGGAATTTTCCCGATATCCATCCCGACAGAAGTCGGGATTTCATATCTTTTCAAATAAAAAGTATCGGGACAATAAATATTCTGAATCCCGAAGCAGTGATCAGGGGGTCTGGGGGAAAGGATCTGCTTTCCTCCAGTCGCCGACGCGCCAAAGCCGCTAGCCTCCTTCGCCATAGTAGCCCTGGCTACGGCGGCTGAATGGCGACGGCGCGGGGGTGATAGCGCCTGCCGGCAGGCAGGGAGGGAGAAACGCGCTTGCGCGCCGTAGCGCTACAGCGCGCAGGCGCGACGACAAGGAGCGTTTCGCAGCCCCGCCCACGGCGGGGCTAACTTCTTCAGGGGCTTTTGTGATGATATCTCCGATAGATCTCACTCTTGGACCGGCCCCGGAGTTCCGCCACCAGTTTGATGGCTTCCATCCTGATTATGCCGAGGTCCTTCATTACCAGGTTGATCTGATCGGGGGCTGAGATATGCTTCCAATCCGGCTTTCCTCTCCTCCCCTCCGCCAGGAGGACAACCTCCCCTTTTATCTCCCTCCCCGCGAGCCGATCAAGCACCTCACTCACGGTCCCCCGGATAATCTCCTCGAATTTTTTGGTCAGCTCCCGGGCGATTACCACCTTTCTGTCACCGAAGATCTCCTTCATCTCATTTAAAGTTGTAATCAGGCGACGGGGTGATTCGTAGAAGATCAGGGTCCGCTCTTCATCCTGGAGAAGGAAGAGCTTCTTCCGGCGCGCGGTCTTGGCGGGCGGCAGGAAACCCTCAAAAATAAATCGGTCGGCAGGCAATCCTGATACTACCAGGGCGGTGAAAGACGCTGTGGGTCCCGGTATGGGTATCACCGGCACCCCGGCGTCGATCGCTTCATTGATCAGCCTGTACCCCGGGTCCGAGATCCCGGGCAGCCCGGCCTCTGATATCAGAGCCACACTCTCTCCGGCCTTGAGTCGGCCTACGATTATCCCGCTCTTCCGTCTCTCCCGGGCATCATAGTAGCTGATAGTCGGGGTGTGAATTTCGTACCGGTTCAGAAGCTTTCGGGCGGTTCGGGTGTCCTCGGCGGCTATGCAGTCAACCTCCTTGAGGATTCTGAGAGCCCGGAGCGTGATATCCTCCAGATTTCCGATCGGTGTTCCTACCGGGTAAAGTGTTCCCGATGCCGGAGATGAAGTTTTCATTTCTCTATTTCACCATCTGTGCACATTGCAGATCGGCTGCCCTTTAATCGTGAGACTGAAAACCGGCCGTCTATCTTTCAGCAGGAGAAGATCCTCATTCCTTAAGATATATACGCTGTAATCATACCCCACTCCCGACTTATTCGCGTACTCCGGTCCCAGGAGACGGATGTCCGGACGGAGATAATAGCGGGGGATATGGGGAGCAACCAGTGCCAGAACCCTCGCGCCACGGGGGCTGTTCTTATTCAACCACCGGCAGGGGCCTTTGTAGGCATTGCCCCAGTTCTCCAGGCTGAAACGATTATACGCGCCCTTGGGTCCACCAACCAGTGAATTGTAATATACCGTGTAATAAGGATGATACGAATAGACCGAGATAAAGAGAAGCAAGAAGATCAAAGATATTACGAGATATGACCATCTCTTGATCTTTCTCTCCATGATCGTGGTCAAGCGGTCAAGTCCGATCCCGGCGATAACGCAGACCACCGGGGTGATAAAGAGGAAATGCCTTATCCCGCCATATACCCTCTGGCCGGGCAATATGAACGGTAATATCCCGATAACAATCCATAAGAGGAGGAGGAGATAGAAATATCTCACTGCCGGTGTCTCTGTTCTCTTTACACGAGCCTTGATCCATGACATAAAGACGCATACGCATCCGAAGAGAAAGTTTCCGAGCGTTATCAGAGGCGTGGTTATCGCCAGCATTACCGGGGCATAGTGCCAGGGCAGGTTGAGCCCCGGTACATAATCACTCCCGCAGTATCTGATTAATAGCCGGGCTTGGGTTCTGTGATAGAGATAAAATTCCAGCAGATTACGCAACTTCAGCAGCGGATCCGTCCAGAGATAGGGCCAAAAGAGCATCCCTGCTGAAAAACTGAGAATTATAACACAAGGTAAGTCCCAGAAAGATATAAAATAATATAATATTGATTGTCTTGTTTTGTAGTTTATACATATATATACTATTATATATGATATTATCACTACAGGGACTAAAAAGTACTGTATCCTGGTGGCAAAACCGACTCCCCCGGCGATCATGAGCAGGAGACTGAATCTCTTCTTTCCGGTCGTCAGACGAAGATAGAAGAGATAGATCGTGATGACGAAGATAAAGGTAAGCGGGATGTCTTTCGGGTTATTGAAAGAGTGGCCTATAAATCTGGGAAAGGCGGTCAGGAAGAGGACGGCGAAGACCGCCACTCGTGTTGAGATTGCTCTCTGAACCAGGAGATAGGTGAAGAAGACCGTCAGAGCCGAAGTGAGGAGGAGATGGAGATGGCGGGCATTATCTTCCGCGAGAAGGCCAAGGTTCTCAGTTAGAAGACGGTGGTTGAGGGCGCCCCAGATATCAAAGACGGGACCGTAATACTGCATGGAACCTTCAAAATCGGAGTCGGTGAAGGTGACCGGCTGATCCCGATCCAGGATCTTATCCAGATAGAGGTCCCCGGAGGCAAAGTGGACCGGTTCATCCCAGGTGATACCGAAGTCATCCAGGGTAAATATACCGAAGATAAAGAAGAGGGCCGAGATGAGCGCCGCCACGGCCACCGGCGGAATCTTTCTTCTCCTGAGACCGGAATTCTCTGGCATTATTAGCTCTGAAGACATGGAAAACATCCCGAAAACAATCGGGATGTTCTCCGCGTTTCTTTTTTGGCTTTTTACCGGCGGGTATTAAATATTTCCGATTGCCATCATCGTGAACACCATAACAAAGAGGGCCACCGTCTCGATGACACCCAGCACCATAATGTAGTTCCCGAAGCCCTTACCGGTCTCGGCCAGAGCGTCCGAAGCCCCGGCGCCTGCCTTTCCCTGCATTATCGCGCTCATCCCGATGGCCAGACCGGCCAGAATTCCGGTCCCCCAGAAGAAGGTGCCGCCGGCGCTGACTTTAGCAACCAGGGTATTCATAACGATCATCCCGTAGATCGTCTGTGAGAGGGGCGCCCCAACGAAGACCGTCAACATGAACGGTGCCGCCTTGTTCTGGGCGAAGCACTTCTTCCAGGCGCCGACCGCCGCCATCCCGGCGATCCCCGTTCCCAGAGCCGAACCGACCGCCGCCAGTGCCAGTACCGCTACAAAACCAAGATCCTTAAACTGCGTCAATACATCCATTACACTTCTCCTCCTCTTTTTATTTTACTTTAATTTCCGTTTGGGATTTTTTTCCCTTAAAAGGGTTGTATTTATAGCCCGCCCATTCCATGCCCAGATGGCTGGAAAATTCCAGCACATTGAGACGTACACCGTGAACCAGTATTGCCATCCCCCCCAGGAGCATATTAAGAATATGCCCGAAGAGCAGGATAATCGCCGCGATGAAACCGGTTAAGAATGATGACCAGCCCAGGCTCGCGGCCATGTTATTAAAGGAGTCAGCGATGGCGACGGTGGCCAGGCCGACCGCGAAGAGACGGATATAGGATACCACATCCGCGAAGCTATTGATCACACTGAGAAAGATGGTGATAATCCGTACGAATAAGTCCTTGAAGAAGTAACGGGGAGAGACCGAGAAGCCGATGATTAATACCAGACCGGCAATCACCAGGCCGACCGCGAAGAGCGGGAAGGTCTTCCCCAGAATGAACATGGAAGCCAGGAAGTACATTGTCCAAATGATGCAAATCCAGCCGACGTCGGCCAGTGCCTGGATGGAAGGCGCTTTACGGATCACCTTCCAGAGATGGGCGATCGACAACTGGATCGCGCCGATCAGGAAGCAGAGTTTCATTACGTTCTTATCATCCCGGAGCCAGGGGGCGAGCGGCTTGACGGTCTGCGGGAGCCACTCCTGGCCGAAGAAGGTCCCGGTCAGGATACCCCAGATTATAGTGGCTATACTGAGGACATAAAGGAGAAATAAGGGTTTCTTATCCGGAAGCTTGGCTCCCAGCTTCCACTGGACCAGGATGGTTCCAATCAGGAAGATCGCCCCGTAGCCGGCGTCGCCGATCAGCATGGCGAAGAAGAGCGAGAAGAAGATAAGAAAGACAAAGCTGGCATCTATCTCCCGGTATCCCGGGATCGTGTCTATCAACGCGAAGACCGGCTCGATCAGTCTGACCCACCGGGGGTTGGTTATCAGGGTGGGGGGGGCGTCTTCCTCACCGGGGTCCTCCACCAGCAAGCCCCACCGGAACTTCTTCGCCTCCTTCTCAAGAGCGGTGATCTTCGGGACCGGACAATACCCTTTGAGATAAGCAAGCTTCCCCGCCTCACCCATGCCGGCCCGGGCCTGTTCGAACTCCAGTTCTCTCTCCATCCGGTCTTTCTCTTCCTCCAGCCCGGGCCGAAAGGCAGCGAGAGCCGTTAACTGCTCCTCAACCGAAGCAATCTCCTCCTCGATGTTATTCTGATCTTCGATCATATCGGAGAGTCGTTTCTCCGGCAGGGTGCGGGTCTTGAAATAAAAATACTTCATCTTATCCGAGACAATCCCGCAGTACGCCACGCCGCCTTTGCGGGCAACGACCTGGACCCCCACATCGTCGGGCAGTTGATCGAGCTCTTTTTCGGGCATCTCGGTAAGGTAGATCCAGATCCCTTTCCCGTTCAGATAACGGAGGAGGTGGATATCAAAGTCGCCCCAGATCTTCCAGTCATCGATCGTCTTCCGGCGCTTCTCCCAATCGCCCCGGAGCTTGACCAGCTGGTCTCTCAGGCCGAATATCTCTTCAATCAGGCCGGCCAGGTTATCGATCGATGACGGTTTGACTTCCTGGGCCGGAGACGGGATGGCGGCCAGCGCCCGGTTGATCTCCCCGATGTTATTTTCAGCCGCCTCCACGGATTGGCCGGCGGGTGGTTTCAGGTTCTCGACATGGACCACGCCCACCGAGGAGAGCTGTCCGAGAGTCTCCTCCCGGTCCTTGTCCTGGACCACGATCGTTACTTTTTTCATCGGTGTGATCATCAGCTTCTGTTCCACGAAGAAGAGAACGAAAATCCGAATCTTGTTTTATCTCTTCTCCTTGTCCGGTTGTTTTATAGCTCAGGCGGCGACGACGGCTTGTTCGATTTTACGTTTGGCGATCTTGCTCCTGCATACGGCGTTGGTATCCTGATCTCCAAGGTAGATCCGGATCGCCCTGATATTCTCCTTGCATTCCGGGATCTTGACCTTCTCGAAGAGATTCACCCGCTGCATCGTGATCTGAAGTTCCCGGCTCAGGAGTTTGAACTGCTCCTGAATGATATCGGCTTCCGCGATCAGCCCGACGAGGTTCCTGATCTCCCTTACGGCGGAATCCACCCACAAGGGCGTGGTGAAGAGATCATAGTCAACCGCGGGGAAGGCAACATTCTTGAGGGTCGGAATTGTGACGCCGGCAATATTGGCAGTTGAGGTAGTAATCCGTTTGGGCCGCACCCAAGGCACAAGGTCAACACCAGGATCTCCCAGGATACCGATCCAGGCGGACATATCCTCCTTGATCCGCCCGATCTCCGCTCGGCGCCGATAGAGCAAAGACTCGGTCTGGCGGACTTCCAGCTGGAGCTGCTGCTGCTTCAACTGGAGCGTGGGGAGATAACGCTCGTAGCGCTCCTGAGCGTCCCGCTGACGCTTCAACTCCCCCTTGGTAAATTTTACTTTCTTGCCCGGCATAGCTTTTTACTTAAACAGTAATTGAACTTAGCCCCGCCGTTGGCGGGGGACTTTTTCAGACAGAATAACCCCGATAAATCTGGGCGGAGCAGGATTAACAAGGATTTTTTTATTTTATCCTGCTTTTATCCTGTAAATCCTGTCAAAAAATACAATTTCCTATATGATCTAGTTAACCTCTTTTGTAACCAGATCGGCGGATTCCGGCGGTCCCGGGACGGAGTCGTCCGAGAGGGCTTCTTCCACAATCTCATCTCCCTCCCGGCCGGAATCAACCTCCAGGACATCGTTTACCTCCGCCGCCCCGGCCTCCTCCGCGTCCTCGCCTTCCTCTTCCACATCCCTCCCTTCGTTTCTTCCCTGGGGCCAGAACTTCTCTATCATCTCGGTCTTGATCCCGGTCTCCTGCGGCGTGAAACAGTCGGCCATGATCTCCCAGCCCAGGTCGAGGGCCTTCTCGAGAGGTATATTGACCGAGAGGTCCATCATCTTCTTCTCGAACATCTCTCCGTACTTTAAGAGCTTCCGATCCCATCTCGTCATCTGGAATCCCATCGCTTCTTTTTCCTTGGTCTCCTTGTAATCCGCGTAAAGCTGAATCATGGAATTCATCACGGTGCGGTGGTCTTCCCGCGTTTTATCGTTCACCTGCTGTTTTAAACGACTTAAAGATCCGAACGGCTCGATCCTTCCATTCTTGAGGTAGAGCTGACCTTCGGTGATATACCCGGTATTGTCCGGGACGGGGTGGGTAATGTCATCGCCCGGCATGGTGGTCACGGCGAGGATGGTGATAGATCCGGACCCTTCAAAATCTACCGCTTTCTCGTACCGGGCGGCGAGCTGGCTGTAAAGGTCACCGGGATACCCCCGGTTGGAGGGGACCTGCTCCATGGTAATGGCGATCTCCTTCAGTGAATCGGCGAAGTTGGTCATGTCGGTCAGCAGGACCAGGATAGCCTTTCCCGTGACCGCGAACTGTTCCGCCACTGCCAGGCACATATCCGGGACCATGGTGCACTCCACGGTTGGATCAGCCGCGGTGTGAACAAAAAAGATCGAGCGGGAGAGAGCCCCATATTTTTCCAGCGTGTCCCGGAAATAAAGGTAATCATCATACTTAAGCCCCATCCCGCCCAATATAATAATATCCACTTCGGCCTGGAGAGCGATCCGGGCCAGAAGTTCATTGTAAGGTTCACCGGCAACGGAGAAGATGGGGAGTTTCTGAGACACCACCAGGGAGTTGAATACGTCGATCATGGGTATCCCGGTTCGGACCATTTTCCGGGGGATAATTCTCTTGGCTGGATTAACGGAGGGCCCGCCGATCTCGACCACATTCTCGGCCAGGGCCGGTCCGTTATCCCGCGGGATACCGCTGCCGTTGAAGATTCTACCCAGAAGATCATCAGAGAAAGAGACCTGCATCCGGTGACCCAGAAAACGCACCTCATCTCCGGTGGATACCCCGCGGCTGCCCGCGAAGACCTGGAGATATACTTTGTCCCCGTCAAGACGGATAACCTGAGCCAGTGATTTCCCCCGGGAAGTCGTTATCTCCGCCAGTTCCCGATTTGCCACTCCTTTGGCTTCAACGGTGATAACATCCCCAGAGATCTGTATTATCCTGCTGTACACTTTTCTCATGGCATTATCCTAAACCGGCCCGGACCGAGCCGTATCCTTGGTTTCTTTCTTATTGACTGTCTTCTTATCCTTAGTATCTCTACCGTTCTCCTTCGCATCCCCGTTGTCTTCCGCTTCTTCGGTATCTTTTTCGTTCCTGACTTCCTGCCCACTCTCACCGGCATCTTTCCGGCCGGATCCCGTGATCGGCAGGTCGGATATTTCAGCGACTCTCTTCCGCAGAGATTTTTCCAGTTTCTTGAACTCATCACTCTCCCAGGGGGCGGAGTTCCAGTTCCGGAAGATCTGGCGAATCTCATGGAAAAAACTTCGGGCCGCATCTTTGTCTCTGAGTTTTAACCGGGCGGTCAGAATCTCATGGAGGACATTGAAGACATATTTCTGCCGATCTTCCGAAGTCGCATCGTCAACTTTGTCGTACGCGTTCTGCTGGAGATAGACCTCATCGATATACTCTCCTTTGAGGTAATCGATAAAGTCGGCCAGAGATGTTCCCTCCTCTCCGACCACCTTCATCATCTGGTCGACCTCGGCGCTCTTCACCAACAGCCCACGGGCATACGCTATCTGTTCCGGGTCCACAAAACTCTTGTACTTGCTCCAGGAGTCCAGGACATCGATCGATGGGTACCTCCGGGCGTCCGATCGCTCCCGGGAGAGGCCGAGAAAGGCCCCCACTACCTTCAAGGTGGCCTGGGTCACCGGTTCTTCGAAGTTTCCGCCGGCCGGGCTGACCGCTCCGCCGATCGTGACCGATCCGAGCTCCCCGTTATTGAGGCGGACAATCCCGGCCCGTTCATAAAAGGAGGCGATCCTGGACTCCAGGTAAGCCGGAAATGCTTCTTCGCCGGGGATCTCTTCCAGCCTCCCCGACATCTCTCTCATCGCCTGCGCCCACCGTGAAGTCGAATCGGCCAGAAGCAGCACATTCAGTCCCATCTGTCGATAATACTCCGCCAGTGTTACCGCGGTGTAAACACTCGACTCCCGAGCGGCGACCGGCATCGAACTGGTATTGCATATGATTATCGTCCTCTCTATCAGCGGCTTCTCAGTACGCGGATCAATAAGTTTAGGAAATTCCTTCAGGGTCTCTACAACCTCTCCGGCTCTCTCTCCGCATGCGGCAATAATAACTATATCGACTTCTGCGTTCCGGCTTGTGATCTGCTGGAGGACGGTTTTGCCGGCCCCGAAAGGCCCGGGAATACAGTATGTCCCCCCCCGGGCGATGGGAACCATGGTATCGATAATCCGCACCTTGGTGACCAGCGGTTCTTCCGGTTTCAGCTTCTCCCGGTAAGCGGCAATAGGTATCTTTACCGGCCAGACCTGGATCATGTTGATATTATATTTCTGCCCCCGTGAGTCTTTGAGCTCCGCGATGTTATCCGTTATCTTGTATGAACCCTTGGCAGCCACACTTATCACTTCATACTCTCCCCTCATTTCAAAAGGTACCATTATATAATGATCAAAGATGCCCTCGGGAACCTTACCCAGATAGTCGCCGGCCCTTACTTTCTGATTCACCTCCGCTATCGGGGTAAATTCCCAATCTTTCTTATCAGAGAGCGGTTCTATATAAAATCCCCGTTTAAGAAAGAAACCACACTTCTCGGCGATCTCCGGCAGGGGATTCTGTAATCCATCGAATATCTGCGTCAGGAGGCCCGGGCCCAGTTTTACGGCAAGCAACTCACCGGTAAATTCGACCGGGTCTCCGACTTTTAACCCTTCGGTGTTCTCGTATACCTGCAGTTCGGCTTTCTTTCCCCTGACCCGGATAACTTCCGATTTCAGACGCTCTTTCCCGGTAAGAGCGTAAGCTACTTCATTCTGCACTACGAAATCAGCAAAGTCGACAACCAGCATATTGCCATTTATTCCTGCTATATGGCCTGTTCTCACACTCATTTTTTAGGCTCCTTTGCGGGCTTCAATAATTCATCCAGTATGGCCCTTCCTTTTTCAGCTCGGATATCGTTCCATTTGTTTAAGATCTGTAGTTTTAAGAAATAAATAATTAAGAAATCGAGGTCAAAATAATGCTGTAGTTCCATCTCATCCAGTCTCTCCCATCTGATAAGATCTATTCGCCTTTCCACCAGGAGCGGGTTCTCCGCTCCGGCCGCTTCATTGATAATAGCAGCCAGGTACGGATCCGGTATATACTCACCCCGATAGAACTCCCGCGGGTCTCTTCCGAGCTTCTTAGCCCGGTATTTAACCAGCTCATTCCTGAGAGCATCTTCAAATCTTACCCACTGAATAAGTGCTGATACATTCATCCCATCCCTCTTCTCAGGAACCAGCATAGTATTCTTAATAATCTCCTGATCACCTCGGGTGAGGAAATCAGATGAGACGGATAAAAAATCTTCGTTGGACAACTGCGGTCGAAGGCCGAATGACAGCATCGGCAATGATGCCGCGAAGTAGTAATATTTCCTGCTCATTTTCCTGAGATGATCTTCTTCAGCTGGGCGCTAATATAGGCCGAGAGCAATTCCTGCAGACCCTGGTCCGTAAAGTCATAGCTGGATTTCCCCCCGTCGAAGCTGATCATGAAACCCGCGTCGATATTAGGGACCGGCTTGATCTTCACCTTGGTACCCGCTTCTTTCTTGAGCCGATCAAGTAAGCTTTCGGCGATCTTCTTGGCGTCGGCCGGACTGATCAGTACATTAACTTCCTTATCCCCTTTGATCTGTTCGGCACAAGTTGTTGATACGGTCAGGATTATCTTACTCAGCGCCTCCGGGCTTAATGACTCCCCGATTTCTTTCTTCAAGATAGTATCAAGATATTTGCGTATCTCGTCTTTCAATGAGATCATTATATTTCGGAAAGATTGACGGATGGCCTTTTCAGCGTTCTCCTGGATGGACTTAGCCTCGGTCTGGGCATTGCCGACCAGTTCACCGGCTTTATCGTCCGCGTCATCAACTATCTTCTTCGCTCTCTCCTCCGCGGCCTTAATTATCTTGCTTGCTTTCTTCTCGGCCGATTCAACCCCTTCCCGGTTTATTCTCTCTATCAATTCCTGTAATTGCTCCGCCATTTTTTTATCTCCTTAATTAAAGCCGAAATTCATAAAATTTATCGACATCATAACTATATAAAAATCCTGATGCTGGTAAAAACTAAAGCATAATTTTACTTTGACTTACTATTAGAATCAATAGTATTCTGCATCTTGTTACTTATTCTCAGTCTCTTCCACAATCAACGCGCATAATCTGGTCAACTCCGAATCTGAGAAATATTCAATCTCAATCTTTCCTCCCCCTTTTCTGTTTCTCTTGATGGTAATTTTTGTCTTAAGTGCTTCCCGCAGAGTATTTTCCGCATATTGTACGTGGGGCTCCTTTCCTCCCGGTTGTTTCTTGGAGGCCTTCTTCTTCCGACCCCTCTCTACCATCTTCTCCAGCTTCCTGACCGAGATCCTACCTCCAGCCGCCAATTTTGCCAGTCTCAGTTGCCGGTTCTTATCTTTTACCGGGATTAATGTCCGGGCCTGTCCGAATTTTAACCGCCCTTCTTCAACCATCTCCCTGATCTTGTCAGGTAGTTCAAGTAGTCGTATAGTATTTGCGATCGAGGACCTTTCCTTCCCTACTCTCCTGGCTACCGTCTCCTGGTTCTCGCCAAATTCATCAATCAGCCTACGATAACTTCTCGCTCTATCGATCGGATTGAGGTCTTCTCGTTGAATATTTTCTATCAAGGCTATTTCAAGTATATCTTTCTTATCCGTTATATCTTTGACCAGGGCCGGAATTCTCTTCAAGCCGGCCTTACGGGCCGCAATCAGCCTCCTCTCCCCCGCTATAAGTTCATATCCATCCTCTATTCTCCTCACGATAATCGGCTGGATAACTCCTTTCTCCTTAATCGATCGTCTAAGTTCATCAATAGACTCATCATTAAACCGGTGCCGAGGTTGATAGATATTTTTCTTTATCTTATCCTCATCTATATTTATTATCATCTCACCCTGATCATTCGGCGAATTTTTATCGTCTCTTTCCCCAATTAGAGCTCCAAATTCTTTTTTTAACGCAGCTTCTTCCATTGGTTCTACCTCTTAGTAGTTCCTGAAATGCATAAGTAATCTTTTTCTCCGTCAATCCTCTTGATGAAATCACATATATTACTCAAATCCTTGACTTATCACAATAATAATCTTAAAAAATTAAGTTCTACTCTGTAAATTTTCATTGATTGTAATCAATAACATAAACTTTTTTATAACCTCTTCCGCCACTTTTATTGCCACATTTTAATCAATTATCTGCTCTTCCTCCTAGTATTTGTTCCACATGGAACATCGTCCTCTCTAATCTCATTTATTAACCATTTTTTAGCTCCATTTTCTCTTTTCAATTATTTCTAAAAAAAACCTTGTCTAATATGGACATCTGGTGTACAGTGTCCACAATAACATGGACAAGATGGTGGCCAGTGTCTATTACATTACAGCTAATAATTATATTTTGTCCATTATATTCATGGACAAATGGTTATACCTGACGATGGAAATTCCATCTTCTCCTTCAATATTTGTGTCCACCAGTGTCCATCAGGTCGAGGAGGGATTTAATGAATGAAGAGAGAATAGATGGCCAGTCAATCTCCTGGATTCCTTTAAAAGAAGCATCCCAACTTATCGGTTGCAGTGTTAAAACGATTCGGCGCAGGATAAAGTCCGGCTCATGTCGGTCCATGATCGAGTACCACGGGCAGAAAGCTATCCGGCTCGTTGCCCGGGATGATGTCTTAAAGGGAACAACCTTTTTAAAGAAGCTGCCGTATGGTACAGGCGATGAATCGTTAGCCGCCCGCGCTCTCGAGGCTGTCCATCTTCACCTTGATGATACAATCGAGTCAAGCACCTCTAATCTCACTCGCGTGATTGATACCGCTGCTTCCGGTTCCAGGACATATCTTCTTGCTGTACTTGGTATTACAACAATATTAATAACTGCTCTTCTCCTCTTCTTCCTGGAGAAGAGAGGTAATATTATTGAACAGCGGATGGTGGACACAAGAAATGATCTGTCCACCATCATTGTCCATGGCCAGGAGCTGATCGGGAGGGAGACAGCCAATGCGGTAAAGCTCTCTGAAGAGTCAGTCATTCTGTCAAAACGTTCTAACCAAAGAATGGATGAATTTGGGCAAAAACTGGATAATTTTTCATCATCTCTCGAGATTGTCCGAAAGGAGAATTCCGATTCACTTAAAGAAAATAAAGATACCAGTTCTGAAATATCCGCCCTGCACCATGAGATTGTGGACTTACGGAATGAGATCAAAACCCTGCACGCATATTTCCGGTCGGAAGAAACTGTCAGATCGGATAGTGAAGATATTCATTCCGAGGAGATTAAACAAGATGAGACCAGCCCGGCCGACAACCTAACCCAGAAAGAAACCCCCAAGCCATCCCCCCCTCCCCATGAAAAAGAAGACTCGGGCTTCCTCGGTATTTTTTAAGAGATTAGGAGACATTGTTGACTAGCGGAAGAGTATTTTACATGATATAATTCTGTTATGAGAATAAGTTTCCTCCAAATATGTTACTCGCTATCCCTTCTAATTTTTAGCTTCACATTTCCTCAAAAATATATTCATTGCGAAATCTCAAAGGGGCCATATCTACAGGATGTAAGGACCAATCAGATTACAGTGATGTGGGAGACGAATTCTTCTCCCGACAGCAGGGTGGATTATGGCCCCACAGAGGTATATGGCTATTATAAAGAGGGAGTGGCTTTTCTTTCTCATTGCGGACAATATATACATGAGTTGGTTTTGGATGGATTAGATCCGGAGACGTTTTATTATTATCAAGTAGAAAGTGGAGGTTGGCAACGCCCGGGTTATACTTTTCGGACGGCTCCTTCTTCTGATGCTCCCTTTACTTTCGCCGTCTATGGTGACAATAGATCCAGTTGGAGCAATTACACGACCTTTCATCCCATAGTTGTTCAGTCGATAATATATTATACTTTACCGGATCTGGTCTTTAATGTGGGAGATGTGGTGTTAACTGGGGATTGGTGTGAAGAGACGAGAAACGTCGGTTGGGGAACGGAGTATTTCCACCCCGGACAACCTCTCTTGGGTTATATTCCTAATTTCGTCTCCATCGGTAACCATGAGTATTCAGAAAGCGGCAATCCCGCTTATTTCCAGGACTATTTCTCTTTCCCTGATAATGGAAGTCCTAATCCCGACAACCGGGATCTATGGTATTCTTTCGATTACAGCAACGCTCATTTTGTCGTAGTCAATAGCAATTACTACGAAGCGGGTGGGGACTTTTCTCCGGGAAGCGAACAGTACGAATGGTTGCTGAGCGACCTACAATCGGCCGATTCTACATGGAAGTTCATCGCTTTTCACCACCCCCCCTATGTCCGCTCTCCCCGAGCCGATCCAAAGGTGGAGGAATATCTCGTCCCTCTTTTTGAACGCTATGGCGTTCAGGCAGTCTTCAACGGTCATATCCATTTCTATGAGAGGAGCCGGAAGAGAGGCATTCATTATATCGTCACCGGCGGCGGCGGCGGACCTCTTGTTGAAGTGGGTGATCCCGGGCTGAATCCTTACAGCATTTATGCTGAGTCTCTTTTCCATCATTGCCAGGTGGATATCAATGGTTCTGATCTGTCTTTTTTCGCGCGGGATACGGATGGGGAGATTTTCGACTCGTTCGGAATGAATTTGGACCAAGATGAGGACCACGATGGTTATCTTACCGGGGACGAGTACCAAGCCTCCTGGGACCCGTCTAACCGGTACTCACCCGCACCCGCGGCTTTGGTTTCCGGAGATTATGATGGGGACGGTTCGGCGGAAGTAGCTATATTCCGTCCAGCAACCGGATTGTGGGCGGTAAGAGGAGTGACCCGCTGTTATTTCGGAAAGAATGGAGACTGGCCGGTGGCCGGTGACTACAGTGGTGATGGAACTTCTGAAGTGGCTGTCTTTCGGGCAGATTCCGGCCTCTGGGCGATTAGGGGAATAACTCGCTCTTATTTCGGGGCTGACGGAGACATTCCCGTACCGGGGGATTATAATGGAGATGGAAAAGCTGATACGGCTATCTTTAAACCGAAAACGGGATTGTGGACCATCAGGGAAATGAGCAGGTTCTACCTGGGTCGGGAGGGGGATCATCCCCTCACCGGGGATTTCGACGGCGACGGTACGATGGAAGGAACAATCTTCCGAATGGAAGAAGGTCTTTGGATCATTAAAGATATAACGCGTTTTTATTTCGGGACCACGGGAGATTTAGCCTCCATCGTCGATTACACCGGAGATGAAGTAGGTGAGGCTGCGATTTTTCGCTCATCTTCAGGATTGTGGGCTATTCGAGGTGTGAGCCGATGTTACTTCGGAAGATATGACGACAATCCGGTTTCGGCCGATTACGATGGAGACGGAAGTAAAGATATAGCCATCTTCCGCCCCGGCAGCGGACTCTGGGCCATGCAAGAAATTTCAAGAATTTACTTCGGAAGTGATGGTGACTCACCAGCTACACGATAGTGAAAACCTACTTCCCCACGCAGAAGCGGGAGAAGATCTCATCTAGTACTTCGTCCCCGTACTCTTCTCCCAGGACGCGCCGTACCTCGCCCAGGGCTCTGTTCAGGTCAAGGGCGATAAACTCCCCGGAGAGTTTCTGATCGAGACTCAATAGAGCGTGTTCGATCGATCGCGACGCGGCCCCGAGCGCCTCCTTCCGTCGATGGCTGATCATCACCCCGGCTGACTCTCCTCCCATGAAATCTTCCCTGATCAAGGCTATAATCTCTTCCCGCAACCGCTCGATCCCCCAATTCCTGGCGGCGGAGATCTTGATCACCTTCCTCCGGTGCAGTTCATGGCGTATCCGGTCCAGATCGACCCGTTCCGGTAGGTCGCTCTTATTGATGACCAGGAGGGCTCGTTTCTCCCGCGCCAGCCGCAGGATCTCCAGGTCATCTTTTGAAATCCTGGTTCCACTATCCAGAACCAGAAGCACGAGATCGGAAACGCGCACCTTCTCCTTGGCCCGGTTTACTCCTTCCCGTTCAATCTCTCCCCGGGGGGGCCGGATGCCGGCGGTATCGATAAGCCGGAGCGGAATGCCGTCAAGCCGGATCACTTCTTCAATCGTGTCCCGTGTCGTACCCGGCTGATGGGAGACTATGGCCCTCTTCTGGGAGAGGAAGGTGTTGAGGAGGCTTGACTTTCCCACATTCGGTTTGCCGACTATCACCACTCGAATGCCGTCCCGCAGGCAGGACCCGGCCCGGGCCTGTCGATGCAACTTCTTCAGCCCCGCCAGTGCCCGCTCGGCGATCTCCTTGATCTCTTCAGAGGGGAGGAGGATGTTTTCATATTCATCGAAGTCAAGGGTGACTTCCACCAGTGAGAGCGCCCGGACCAGCTCACGTTTTATCTCCAGGAGGCGCTCGCGGAGGTCACCTTTCAGCTGACCGACGGCGCACTTCAGCTCCGCTTCCGACCGGGCGGAGATGAGCCAAGCCACCGACTCGGCCCGGGTCAGATCCATCTTTCCGTTCAGGAAGGCCCGCCGGGTGAACTCTCCCGGTTCGGCCGGCCGGGCTCCCCGCGCGATAACGGCGTTGAGGAGGGCGGCAGAGACCGCGCGGCCTCCATGGGAGTAGATCTCGACCATATCTTCACCGGTGTAGCTCCGCGGCTTCTTCATCACCGCCACCATGGCATCGTCGATCTCCTCGGCCCCATTCTTGATCCAGCCCCGGTAGAGGTGGAAGGGCGACATCTCTCCGTCGGCTTTTTTCCGGGGATGGAAGATGGCCTTCAGTATCGCGAAGGCTCGGGGGCCGGAGATCCTGATCACGCCGATTGCGCCTTCACCATCTGGTGTGGCCACGGCGGTTATTGTCTCCGGTTCGTTAATTTTTATCATTAGACTTCAACCACCACGGCACCAAGAAAAGATAATGAAGAAATGAAATACTGGATGTTTACGCAGTCTCCACAGAAGAACATGGACTCGGTTCCAATAACCCAAACAAAGAACCGGGATCAGGCGTTCTTCTCCTTCATCCTGGTGGTTACCAACTGCTGAGCGATCGTAATGAAGGTGCTGAGCATGAAGTAGAGATTCAGACCCGCCGGGAGACTGTAGAAGAGAAACGTGAACATAACCGGCATCAACGTGGCCATCATCTTCTGCTGCTGCGCAGACTGCGGACTGCCCCCGCCGGAGGTGGGGGTTAACTTCTGCTGGAGGAAGAAGCTCAAGCCCATCAGGAGGGGGAGGATGTTGAGATGATTGCCGATGATTGGGTAGGATTTATCGAGTACCATCAGGACATCCGGGCCCGAGAGATCTTTGATCCACTTCCCGGGGATGATCCAGAACGATGCCTTCCGAAGCAGGATGGTATTGCGGAGAGTCGTGAAGAGGGCAAAGAGGATCGGCATCTGGAGGAGCATGGGGAGGCAGCCGCCCATCGGATTGACCCCGTTCGCCTTATATAGTTTCATGGTCTCCGCCTGGATCTTCTTGGCGTCCCCTTTATACTTCTCCTTGAGGACCGCCAGTTGCGGCTGGAGTTTCTGCATCTTGGCCATCGAGGCGTAGCTCTTATGGGTCAGGGGCCAGAGGACAATCTTGATGATGACGGTCAGCAGGATAATAGCCCATCCATAGCTCCCGATCAGGTTATAGATCCGGTCCAGGAGCCAGATCAGGGCCTGAGGAAGGTAGAACTTGCCGAAAAACCCGAAATCCACTATCTCCGCTAAGCGGTTGCCGGCTGCTTTCAGCACCTCGTAGTTGGCCGGCCCGAGATAAAGTATAAACGAGTACTCCGCGCTCTCTCCTGGCTTCAGGGTCAATGAGGGAAAGGTCATAGTAGCTCCCAGGTATTGATACGGTGAAGCACCGGGTCCGCGAGCACAACCGATAGCAGCTTTGCTCGAGGGGGTAGGTGATTTTTTCTTCCCCTCGATCGTAAAGAAGGATGCCTGCCGTTCTTCCGGCTTGAAGATAGCGACGAAATATTTGGTCTTCAGGCCGAGCCAGTTGACCCGGGCCGGACTTTTAACTTCCGGAGCTTTCTTCCGTAGAATAGTATCACCATCAAGCACATCCACACCCAGCAGATCATCTTTGTCGATAGGGTGAATCGCCCCACAGTTGAAATCCGGACCGTCTTCCCATTTGAGAGCCAGATCCGAATCGTTGCGGAGAATAACCCGGAGATGGGCGGTATAGGAATCTTCCTCAAAAGAGTATCTCTTGGAGACCGTTACCTGGTTGTCATAGGTGCAGGTGAATTCGGCCGCGTTCGGGGTCCGTTCCGACTGCATCACCACGGGCTCAAAGTTCAGGAACCGGCCGGGCGCCTGCTCGATATTCCGGGGCGCCAGGAGGATGACCGAGCCGGTGACCTCATCCGGCAGCTTCCTGATCCCGGCGGACGGGTTCTCTTTCAGGACCAGCCTCTGGATCACTCCTCCGAACGGGTTCAATTCAACGGTGAAGAGGCCGGTCTCAAAGGAGAGGGGCGCGATATCCCGGGGGAAGGCGACGGGGAGCTCCTCCGCCGGGGCTACGACCGCCTTACCCTTCGGGATTGCTTTCGGGGGCACGACCGCGCGCGCCGGAGGGGCGGAGGGCAACGTTTCCCGTTTTAACGCCTTCTCTTGCTCTCCGACCGGGACCGGGGGAGGCAGTTGCTTCTTCTGCTGACTCTGCCAGTAGAACCATCCAATGAGGAGAAGGACCATGACAGCTAAACCTAATTTACTTACTTTATCCATTTAAAATTTTTCTCCGAAACTTTAGCTCACTTTAGTCACTTCCAACTTTAGTCACTTACTATATTATACCGGATCATAACCACCGGGATGGAAGGGATGGCATTTTCCGAGCCGTACCACCCCTTTCCATATTCCCTTTGTCAAACCCCACTTCTGCAGGCTCTGGCAAAAATATTCGGAACAGGTAGGGTAAAACCGGCAGCGCCCCGGCCAGAGCGGCGAGAGCACTTTCTGATAAAGCCGGATGAGAATTATCAGCCCTTTTATCAGCACTCGCTTCATCACCGTAAAAGACCTCCCTTCTTAAGTAAAGCAACCATCTCTCGCTCCACTTCTTTCAAACCAACCCCCTCTCCCGGGCCGGTCCAGAGAAAGAGGTACTCCATTCCCGGCTTAACCTCGTGCTGATGGAGGCGGAAGATCTCACGCATCAAGCGGCGCGCCCGGTTGCGCCGGACCGCGTTTCCCAGCTTCCTCCTGGTGGAGAATCCGACCCGGAACGGCTCTACCCCTGCTGGACGATAGAACAATATTACCATATCGCCCCGTACACGGGCCCCTTGCCGATATAGCTCTCTGAAGGCTACCGCCTTCTTTAAGCTCCACTCTCGGGAAAAGGAGAAGGAGGGTTTCTTCACAGGTTCAAGCGACCACCAATCTTTTCCTGCCTTTCTTCCGTCGCCTCTTTATAACGTTCCGGCCACCTTTTGTCGCTTTGCGGGCAAAAAAACCGTGGGTGGTTTTTCTCTTTCTTCTGGAAGGTTGATATGTTCTCTTCATGCTCTTACTCCAGATTCAATCATCTCTCTAAATATACTATCGTATAAATACGGGGTATTACAATTGTCGCATTATTATATACTCCACCGTCCGTGTCAATAAGTAAGAAAGAATGGGGACGATGGCAGTTTGTAAGCTTTCAGTGAACCCATATCTGCGGATTGTGGGAGGGGCATTTTACCCCGAGGCGGTATATCCGCTTTTCGGGTCTTGCCCCGATAATCGCCCCGCCCGGGTGGGGCTCCCACCGTAAATTTCAAATAGGGAATGACGGGTTCACTGAAAGCTTGTGGCAGTTTTTAACCGTTTCGCGAATTTTTTTAATTTTTTTCTTGTTTTTTAATATTTTTTTTACTATAATCAAGTTACTTTTTTTGCGACGAAGATATTAACCGATGTGGATAACTTGTTGATAACAAAAAACGCTTTCTCATTGATAGTCATAACCTGTTAAAAGTGATAGAATAAGATTGAAAACAAGTATCTATACTCCGGCCTGCTTATATATTAATTCCCTTTTTAAATAAATTACCCTGTAACTTGTTAATACGCAACAGAATACAAATTATTGTCGATAGGGCACTTTCAGGTCTTATGACAGCTGAATGTCTCCCGATATCTTAAAAATAAGCAAACAGCATCTAACTTTACCTTATTTTATACCTTGTTGTGGATAAATTAACCCGGACTTCGTTCTTTTCGATAGATAACAGATGGACCACCTGACAACAGATCTACTCTCCCAACTAAAGGACCGACTGGGAGAACAGAACTATCAGACCTGGATCTCTACCATCAGGTCGATAGCCTGGGAAGAGGAGAAACTCATTATTGAAGTTCCCAATCTCTTCTTCCGTGACTGGCTCCAGGAACATTACCTGGAGATTATGGAAGATACCGCTTCCCGGATCGTTGGGCGAACTCTCCAGATTGTCTTCACCATCAGTCGGTATCCCCACTCCTTAATACCGGAACCTCTTGAAGAGATGCCGTCCCAGAAAAGGCCTTCATACCGGATCTCCAATCTTAATCCAAAATATACCTTTGAACGGTTTGTGGTCGGCGCCTCTAATCAATTCGCAAACGCCGCTACCATGGCGGTCGCTCACGCCCCCGGAAAAGCTTACAATCCTCTTTTTCTGTACGGAGGAGTGGGGCTCGGAAAAACTCACCTGATGCAGGCCGCCGCCAATACAATTCTGGGGCACGATAAAAAGTTTAGTGTTCTCTATATCTCCAGCGAGAGTTTCACCAATGATTTTATCAATGCCATCGGCAACCGGACCACCGACAAGTTCCGGAAGAAGTACCGGGAAGTGGATGTCCTGCTGATCGACGACATTCACTTCCTCGGAGGTCAGGTAAAGACCCAGGAACAGTTCTTCCACACCTTCAATCACCTCTTCGATCTCCACAAGCAGATTATCCTCTGCAGCGACCGCCCACCTCAGGATATCCCGGACATCGCGGAGCGTCTCATCTCCCGGTTTGAATGGGGCCTGGTGGTTGATATCCAACCCCCCGACCGGGAGACCAGAATTGCTATCCTTCGTAAGGAGGCTGAATATTCGGGGCTCTCCATCCCCGACGATATTATCTTCTATATCGCCGATCGGATTAAGTCCAATATCCGAAAACTGGAAGGTGCTCTAATCCAGGTCGCTTCATACTCTTCGCTTACCAACACCGAACTTACCATGAAGACCGCCGAATTGGTGCTGGCGGGGATCGTGGAAGACGAGATGGAAAGGGTTATCACCATCGATCAGATTCAAAGGAAACTGAGCGACTACTACGATATCCGGATGGCTGATATGAAGAGTTCCCGGAGGCCGAATGCCATTGCCTATCCGCGTCAGTTGGCGATGTACCTGGCCCGCATCATGACCGGCCGTTCACTTAGTGAGATCGGGGATGCATTCGGAGGGCGCGATCATACCACCGTTCTCCATGCTTGTCAGAAGATTGGGAACCAGCTTAACAACGACAAGCATCTCTCCAACACTCTCTCCTACCTGGAAAAAGAGATCCGTCATGCTACCGTTTAACCCGGATTATCAATTGTCGTTCAATACGTTACACTTAGCAATCCCGTTTATACGGTGCAAGATGAATCCGGCCAACCTTCTTCCGGTGCATATATGTATGATCATCTGTGAACATCTCGGCGGGTTATCAGGGGATAAGGTGGGGATAACTCATCCCATCGATCTTATAGGTTATTTATCCCCCACTTTCCACCGGTTATACACATCTTTTCCCACGATTGTAGTTCTATAATCGCTTGAGTATAAATAGTTCGATACCGGATCATTTCGGTAGGCATGAACCGGGTTATTAACATATCCACACCACTTATTATTATTATTATCTTTACATATTAACATTCTATATCTTATAATACCTGTTGAAAAACTGATAAAAGATGATTGATCAAGGAGGTGTAGATGAAACTGAAGTTCCAGAAGGATGACGCCCTGCGAATTATGCAACATCTTCAGGGCATTGTCGGGACCAAGAGCATGCTCCCGATTCTCTCACATATAATTATGGAGACAAGTCCCCGGGGGGTAGAAATGATTGCCAGCGATCTGGAGATCTGGATATCCTGCTCCCTGCCGGCGGAAGTGGCAGAAGCCGGGGCGAGCAGTATCCCCGGGAGACGCCTGTTCAATATAATTAAAGAAATGCCGGGGGCCGGAATCTCCCTGGAAACCGGAGAAGACAATGTGACCCGGATAACCTGTGCCCGCTCGTTCTTTCAGTTGAAAGGCTTGCCCCGGGAAGAATTCCCCGCCGCGCCCGATCTGAAAAACGCAGTTGCCATCAAAATCCGGCAGGCCGAGTTAAAGAGTTTGATCAAGAAAACCGCTTACGCGATCTCTCTGGATGAGACCCGACACTTTATGAACGGCCTCCATCTAATCTTTGAAGAAGGTGAACTCACCGCCGTAGCAACGGATGGACGCCGGATGGCCATGGCCAAGACCGAGTGCGTGCTCCCCGCTGATTTCAAAAAGGAGATCATCCTTCCATATAAAGCAGTTCAGGAATTAGGTCGAATTCTGGAGGATGACGGCGAATGTGTAATCAAGCTGGGGGATAGGCAGGTCGCCTTCGAATTTCCCGGGATCCTGATGATATCTCGCCTGGTTGAAGGACGGTTTCCCGACTACCGGCAGGTTATCCCCCAGGAGCAGGGAACCACCCTGGAACTCCCCCGACTTGATTTCATGCAGGTGGTTAAGCGTGCCTCCCTGATCAACGACGAGAAGTCCAACTCAGTCAGATTCACGTTCGGAAATAAGCTGGCCCGGATCAGTGCGGTAACCCCCGATGTGGGTGAAGCCCGGGATGAACTGCAGATAGATTATGATGGAGAGGAGATAGAGATAGCATTCAACCCGATATTCATTATTGATGTCCTCAAGGCCCTTGACGACGAAGATAAGATTAAATTGCAGTTGATCAATCCGGAAAGCCCGGGAGTATTCAAGACCGATGGGCGGTTCCTCTGTGTTCTTATGCCGATGAAGTTGTGAAGGGAAAAAACGAAGAGAGAAACGGTGCCGAGGCCATCGGTCCCATCGTCAAAGATATTATATCCCGATTAGGGCTGAAAGAACTGGTAGTATCCAGCCGGGTCTTTGAGATCTGGAATTCCGTGGTAGGCTCTGCCATCGCCCGGCATGCCCAGCCCCATTCTCTCCGCACCGGCACACTTATTGTCAATGTTGACAGCTCTGTCTGGTTGTCGCAACTTGACCGGTATCGGAAAAACCAGATCCGGGACAGATTGAACCGGAATCTGCCCCATCCCCTAGTCAAACGGATTATATTCAGGATGGGCGACGTGGAACAGATGAGGTGACAATGGCCGAGAAGAAAACAAAATCAAAAAATAAAAAAACTGTCGTAGGCCTCGGTTCCGGCCCCCGAACCAGGGCGAAGAAATATGATGCCACCACCATCAAGGTGCTGAAGGGTATCGAGGCGGTTCGGAAACGCCCCGCCATGTATATCGGGGATACCAGCACGCGCGGCTTGCATCACCTGGCATATGAGGTGGTGGACAATTCGATCGATGAGGCGATGGTGGGCCACTGCCGAAAGATTGAGGTGGTCATCCATGGTGATAACAGTGTCTCGGTTATTGATGATGGCCGGGGGATCCCGGTCGATCGCCATAAGACGGAGAAGAAGCCGGCGGTCGAGGTGGTGATGACCACGCTCCACGCCGGCGGCAAGTTCGACAATAAGGCCTACCGGGTCTCGGGCGGTCTCCACGGGGTCGGGGTCTCGGCAGTCAACGCGCTCTCAGAGTGGATGGAGGTGGAGGTGAAGCGGGACGGCAAGATTTATCATATCTCCTTCATCCGCGGTGTTCGGGAGAAGGAGCTCAAGGTCGTGGGGAAGACCAAGTCCACCGGCACCAAGGTAACCTTCCGGCCGGACGGGGATATATTCGAAGAGACCGAGTTCTCCTATGATATTCTGGCCCAGCGGCTGCGCGAGCTGGCTTTCCTGACCAGAAACGTCAAGCTCACGCTAAAAGATGAGCGGACCGAGCGGAGTGATGAATTCTGTTACAAAGGAGGGATCATCAGCTTTGTCCAGTTTCTCAATCAGAATAAGAATGTCCTTCACCGCAAGGTCCTTTACCTCGATAAGGCCAGGGAGGATATCGAGGTCGAAGTGGCACTCCAGTATAACGATGGCTATGCCGCAAGCATCTATTCGTATGCCAACAACATCAACACGATTGAAGGTGGAACGCACCTCAGCGGTTTCAAGTCGGCCCTGACCCGGACGGTTAACTATTACGCCCGAAACCGCAAGCTGCTGAAAGAGAAAGACCAGCCGATGTCGGGCGATGATGTCCGCGAGGGACTGACCGCCGTGATCAGTGTCCGGGTCCGGGAGCCCCAGTTTGAAGGTCAGACCAAGACCAAGCTCGGCAACTCCGAGGTGAGCGGGATCGTGGAGTCTGTCGTCAACGAAGGGCTGGGCGCGTTTCTGGAAGAGAACCCTACCCCCGCCCGGGCGATTGTCGGCAAATGTATTACCTCCTCCCAGGCCCGCACCGCGGCCCGGAAAGCCCGGGATCTGGCCCGGAGAAAGGGGGCACTGGAGAGTGGAGGTCTGCCCGGAAAACTGGCCGACTGCTCCGAGAAGGATCCGGAGCTATGTGAGGTCTACCTGGTTGAGGGAGACAGCGCCGGGGGTTCCGCCAAGCAGGGGCGTGACCGCCGCTTTCAGGCGATCCTTCCTCTCAGGGGTAAGATTTTGAATGTCGAGAAGGCGTCACCGGTGAAGATGCTGAGCAACAAAGAGATTCAGACCATGATCACGGCGATCGGAGCCGGATTCGGGGCTGAAGAGTTCGATATTACTAAGGTCCGCTACCACAAGATAGTCATCATGGCCGATGCCGATGTCGATGGCTCGCATATCCGCACGTTGCTGCTGACCTTCTTCTATCGGCAGATGCCGGAACTGGTCGAGAAGGGATATATCTATCTGGCCCGTCCCCCCCTCTACAAAGTCAAGCGGAAGAATACCGAGCGCTATGTCGAAAGCGATGAAGAGATGAACCAAATCCTCCTTGACCTGGGATCGGAAGATCTCGAACTGGTCCGGGTCTTGGACAAGAAGGAGTTCACCAGGATCCAGTTCCAGAAGCTGCTGGCTGTTCTGACCCGACTGGATCACCTCATAAGCCAGCTTCGAAAGAGGGCGATCGAATGGGACGAGTATATCAAGCTTATGGACAAGAAGTCCCTGCAACTACCCCGGTACCGGGTCAGGTTCAACCATGAAGAACAGTTTCTCTTTGATGACGAGGACCTCTCAGAGTTCTCTCAGGAATGGGAGCGGGCCCATCCGGCAGCTGAAGCCGGGGAGGGAGAGGATGAGGCGAAGGAAGAGAACGGGGAAGAGTATGAGATGATGGAGATATATGAATCCCGTGAAATCGGCAAATGCCTGGCGGATCTGACCAAGCTGGGCGTGGTACCGGAGGATAAGGAGACGGAGACAAAAGGGAAAGATGACGATGAAGAGCCGGTATACGAACTGATCGCTGATGAGAAGCGCACCCCGCTCTTTAAGTTGATGGATATCCTGCACCAGGTCCGGCAGACCGGCAAGCAAGGTCTGACCATCCAGCGGTATAAAGGTCTGGGGGAGATGAACCCGGAGCAGCTCTGGGAGACTACCATGGATCCGGAGAAGCGGACCCTGGTCAGGATTAAGCTGGATGACGCGGTCGCGGCCGATGAGATATTCACCATTTTGATGGGGGATGTGGTAGCGCCCCGGAGGAAGTTCATCTCCGAAAACGCTCTCTTCGTGAAAAACCTGGATATATAAAATTTTGCCCCGCCCCGATAAAATCGGGTGCGGCAAAGTTTTATCCGGATAATTTTTTTAGGAAAAAAATTATAATGTATGCCCGAAATGAAAAGTTGATTTCCTGCGATATTAAGGACGAGATGCGGGAGTCCTACCTTAACTACGCGATGAGTGTCATTGTATCCCGCGCGCTGCCCGACGCCCGGGATGGACTGAAGCCCTCCCAGAGAAGGATCCTGGTGGCGATGAACGATCTGGGCCTGGGCCCGCGCTCCCGGTATCGTAAGTGCGCCAAGATTGCCGGAGATACCTCCGGGAATTATCATCCCCACGGTGAAGCTATCGTATATCCCACACTGGTCCGGATGGCCCAGGATTTCAACCTCCGCTATCCCATGGTGGACGGCCAGGGGAACTTCGGTTCCATTGACGGAGACCCGCCGGCCGCGATGCGATATACCGAGGCGCGTCTGACCCCGCTGGCGATGGAGATGCTCCATGATCTGAAGAAAGACACGGTCGATTTTGTTCCCAACTATGATGAGACGCTTGAAGAACCGGTGGTTCTGCCCGCCAAGTTCCCCAACCTTCTCTGCAACGGCGCGGCCGGGATCGCGGTCGGGATGGCGACCAACATCCCGCCTCACAATCTTAATGAAGTAGCCGCGGCGATAAAGATGTGCATTGACAACCCGGAGGTCGGCCTGGATGAGCTGATCAAGGTTATTCCCGGGCCGGACTTCCCGACCGGCGGGATTATTACCGGGATTGAAGATATCCGGAGAGCTTACACGACCGGCCGGGGTCGGATTAAATTGCGGGGGAGGATCGGGGTGGAGCCTTTGAAGGGGGGGCGGGAATCGATCATCATCACCGAAATCCCCTATGTTGTCAACAAGACCAAGCTTCTGGAGGATATAGCGGCGCTGGTCAACCAGAAAAAGATAACCGGGATCTCCGATCTCCGGGATGAATCCGACCGGGAGGGGATGCGGATCGTGATCGAATTGAAGCGCGGAGAGGTGGCCCGGGTGATCATCAACCAGCTTTATAAGAAGACCCAGCTCCAGGTCACCTTCGGAATCATTCTGCTCTCGCTCGACCGGAAGCGTCCCCGGGTGATGGATCTGAAGTCCACCCTCCGGTGCTTCATCGATCACCGAAAAGAGGTGATCATCCGCCGGACCCGGTTTGAACTCGCCGGGGCCGAGCGGCGGGCGCACATCCTGGAAGGGTTCAAGATCGCGCTGAAAAATATTGACGAGGTCATCAAGATTATCAAAGGGTCGTCCGACCGGGATGAGGCGAAGAAGAAGCTGATTAAACGGTTCAAGCTCTCCGAGATCCAGACCGATGCTATCCTCGATCTCCGCCTCTATCGCCTCACCGGCCTGGAGAGCAAAAAGATCGACGCGGAGTACAAGGAACTGATCAAGTTGATCGCCCATCTCCAGTCCATCCTGGCCAGTGAGAAGAAGGTCCTGGAGATGATTAAGGCCGACTTGGATGAATTGTCGGAGAAATACGGCGATGAACGACGAACCGAGATCGTTCCGGACGAAGGAGAACTGGAGATTGAAGACCTGATCGCCGATGAGACCGCGCTGATTACCATCAGTCACCGCGGATATATCAAGCGGGTGCCGGTTACCACCTATCGATCACAACGCCGGGGCGGGAAGGGAGTAGCGGGGATGGAGACCCGGGATGAGGATTTCGTCGAGCACCTCTTTACCGCCTCCACTCATGACTATCTCCTCTTCTTCACCGAATCGGGCCGGGTCCACTGGCTCAAGGTCTATCAGATCCCCCCCGCCTCCCGGATTGCCAAAGGACGGGCGATCACCAACCTCCTCGAGATATCCAACGAGGAGAATATTGCCGATCTGGCCAGGGTGAGGGATTTCAATCCGGATCAGTTCATCATGCTGGCAACCTCGAAGGGGATTATAAAGAAAAGCTCTCTTCTCGATTACAGCCGGCCCCGGTCCGGAGGGATCATCGCCGCCACGGTCGATCCCGGAGACCGGGTAATTGAGGCTATTCTGACCAACGGTTCGGATGAACTTCTTCTGGTCACATCCGGCGGCAAGTCAATCCGATTTAAAGAGACTGATGTCCGGTCGGTGGGTCGCACCGCCCGGGGAGTCAAGGGGATCAGGCTGGGTAAAGGCGATAAGGTGGTGGCGATGGAGAAGGTGGAAGAGGATTACACCTTACTGGTGGTATCCGAGAATGGCTACGGGAAGAGGACCGATTTCGATCAATACCACGCTCAGAAAAGAGGGGGCGGAGGAGTTATTACCATGAGGACCGGAGCCAGGAACGGTGCGCTGGTCGGGGCGGCCTCGGTCCGGGCGGGAGATGAGCTGATGCTCATCTCAACCGAGGGGCAGATGATCCGGATGCCGGTCGATCAGATCCGGGTTATCGGCCGGGCTACCAAAGGTGTCCGGCTGATCAATCTCGATCAGGATGATAAGCTGGTCTCTTTAGCGAAAGTGGCTGAAGATGAGCATTTGGAGGAGAATGGAGAGGAGAAATCCCTCCCTCTCCATTGAATTATGCTCGCAGAATTCAGCGGGTTTTACGAAGCAAAACATTTTCCGAAGGAAAATGAGGGAAGGGATGCTGTGACCACGAAGTGGCACAGCCCGAAGGGCAAGCGAAGCGCAGCAATCCCAAACAAATTCCAATTAACAAATCTTCAATTCCAAAATGTTAGCCATATCTTCAATTATTATATGCTCAAGTCGTGCAAGATCCCGGCTACAGAATAGGCGATCATCCCTCTGATTTGGAACTTTGGGTCTGGGGCCGGGACCGGAAGGAACTCTTCATCAATGCCGCCCGAGGGATGCTGAACTATACGGCGCCATCCGGAGGCGCTGGTCCTCCGCTCCGTCGCCGGGTACACCTTACCGCTTCAAATCAGGAAGAACTTCTCATTGCCTGGCTGAATGAACTCCTCTTCTTCCTGGAGACCGGTGAGGAACGATACCGGTCTTTTCTGATTACCGGCCTCTCCGATCGGGAGTTGCAGGCGAAGCTGGAAGGAGTGAAGCTCAGACCGGAAGAACGCCTCGGCCCCGAGATCAAAGGGGCGACCTACCACCAACTCTTCATCCGAAAAACGGAGAGTGGATGGAAGGCTCATATCATCCTGGATCTGTGAATTTTTTCGCGTTGCCCGTCCTCGCCCCGAAGCTTTAATCGGAGCCCCGTCCCGAAGGGATTTAATCGCGGGGAATTTTTACCCATTATTTTTTTCCAGGTAGTATAATAAACATAATAATCAAGTTGTTTTTGAAGGGTGAATCAATGAATGACCGACAATTGTCCCTGAAAAAAATAGATGAATACCGCTGGGAGATCCCGACTACCTTCCAGGATGGGATGTTGGTCCCCGGACGGATCTACGCCGATGAGGGCCTCTTGCGGAACATCAAGAAGGACCAGGCTTTTAAGCAAGTGGCCAATGTAGCCACCCTGCCGGGAATTATAAAATACTCTCTGGCTATGCCTGATATTCACTGGGGCTACGGTTTCCCAATCGGGGGAGTTGCCGCCACCGATCCTTCCGCCGGCGGTGTGATATCTCCCGGAGGAGTCGGTTTCGACATAAACTGCGGGGTGCGCCTGATCCGGTCCGAGCTGGAAGTGGAGGAAGTCAGGCTGAAGATGGACAAGTTGCTCCCGGCCCTTTTTAATAAGATCCCCTGCGGGGTCGGTTCCAAGAGCAGTCTCCGCCTGAGCGGGAAAGAGGAATCCAGACTCCTGAAGGAAGGGAGCCGCTGGGTAGTCGAGCAGGGGATGGGTCTAACCGAGGACCTGGATCGGACGGAGGAATCGGGATGCATCTCCGGTGCCGATCCCTTCCGCGTCAGCGAACGGGCGAAGCAGCGGGGAAGCCGCCAGCTCGGCACCCTTGGCTCCGGCAACCATTTCCTGGAGATCCAGTACGTTGATGAGATCTACGATGCCGAGGTTGCCCGGGTCTTTGGTCTCCGGAAGGGCTCGGTGACCGTTATGATTCACTGTGGATCCCGGGGGCTGGGCCATCAGGTCTGTACCGATTACCTGGTGGTCATGGGCGCGGCGGCCCGGAAGTATGGCATCAATCTGCCCGACCGCCAGCTGGCCTGCGCTCCGGCCGAGTCGGAGGAGGGGAGAGATTATTTCGCGGCGATGGCCTGCGCGGCAAATTACGCCTGGGCCAACCGTCAGGTGATTATGCATTGGGTTCGCGAAGTTTTCCAGAAGGTCTTCGGCAGAAAGGAGGATGACCTCAGAATGGATCTCGTCTATGATGTCGCCCACAACATCGCCAAGTATGAACATCACCGGGTCGCGGACGATCTGAAGAGAGTCTGCGTCCACCGGAAGGGAGCAACCCGGGCCTTTCCCCCGGGCCACCCGGATCTCCCCGAGATGTACCGGGTATCCGGACAGCCGGTATTAATCCCGGGTGATATGGGGAGTTATTCCTACGTTCTGGCCGGCACGGAACGGGCCATGGAGGAGACCTGGGGGAGCACCTGTCACGGAGCGGGCCGGGCCCTCAGCAGGACCGCCGCCCGGAAACTGGTGCGAGGAAACGACCTGGTCGATGAACTGAAGAGGAGAGGGATCACGGTGATGGCGAAGAGTCTCCGGGTGCTGGGAGAAGAAGCTCCCCGGGCTTATAAGGATGTCACGGCGGTGGTAGAAGTGGTCCACCGGGCCGGCATCTCCCGGAAGGTGGCGCGGCTGAAGCCGATGGGTGTTATTAAAGGATAAACGGGCAAACTTAAAAAGTATTAAGAGCGTCCCATTTTCTTGAGGTAGACTTGAAATAAAAAGCATGGGGCATTACACTGAGGTAGATTTAATCAGCAAATTAAAGCCTCAGGAGGTAAGCCCCATGCAAGTATTTATTGAGCTCCAACTGGAAGTAAATATACCAAAAGATCGAGCCAATGCAAATGAGATATTTTTAGAAGTAAAGCACGTAAGCAAGGAAGCAAAAGAGAAGATCGCGTTGGCG